>JAEHJW020007000.1_pt1 | contig 24791 bp, 29 predicted proteins | sample 9271431 | NCBI WGS metagenome assembly JAEHJW02 | reverse complement strand
GATCTTAATATAGTTAAATACGCTACTAGCAAATTCATATTTAGCACGAATAATAGGATCTGTAGTTAAGTAACTTTGAAACTCTGGTTTTACTATTTTACCCGTGACTTGTTGTAGATGCACGTCATTTTTAAATACTTCAGCCATTTTACCTATAGCACGTTTTAACTCTCTAGTGCCTTCAGTAGTAAAGCCTACATGCTTAAGTTCATCTGATAATCTAACAAAGTTAGTAGCTTGGAAGTCACCTTCAAAACCTACAGTATGCCGCTTAATGATATTGTCTAATACTGCGCCTTCTGCTTGTTTACGAATATGGTCAGGTAATGTACCAAGTACTTCCATAAAAGTGCCATCAATAGAAGTTATACGCTTAGATAAATCATTAACAATTTTAGTAGGATTAGCGCCTTTAGCTGTCAATGCTTTATACAATACATTACGTTCAAGATTCTTCATCTTGCCATACTCTGTATTAGCTTTGCGCCATTCTTTAAGCCATGCCTTACCATCAGGCATGTCTTTAGCTCCCCTAGCTATCTCTGCGTCAATATTATCCATAACGCTCTTGACCATTTCAAAGTCTGCTACTTTACGAATTTTCTTGTTCTGCATAAACTCGTTGATAGTAGCCCTTAAATCTAGCAAGTCAGAGAAAGACCTTAAGTTATTAACTACCATGCCATCTTCTGTAGGCTCAGCGCCAAGCCTACGTATACGATCAACGTAAGCCTTGAAGTTCTCAGCTATAGCAGGATTTCTAATCTTACTAGTTATATCGTCTATTAGAGGTTCTACAGCCGTTGCTGAATAGTCAAACGTAAAGCCAGATGTTTTCATCTGGTTAGCACCTAACGTTTTTATACCTCCATAATAAGACTTAACATCTTTTACGTATTTATCTAGCTCATCATGCAGCACTACGCCTATATTATCTGCTGTAAGCTTATTAGAAGATTCTAATAAGTTTTTTGCTCTATCGTCTATAGTTTTAGATAAATTAGAGCTAAGCCTAGGATTAATAGACGCTGCTGGACCAACTATAGCTTCACCACCAGGTTGTACTTGTGGTAATACATGTATAGCTTTAGTCTCTCTAGTTAAGCCAGGTGCTTTAGCATTAGACAGTTCTTCCCAAGACTTAATAATCTCATCTACTTGGTTATCATCAAGATGCAGATTTTCTTTAAGCGCTTTATATGCACCAGCAGTATTACCATCAAGTACTGCTTTGCTACCACGGTATAACGCTTTAGTAGCTTTAAACCCCCATTCTAATGGTTTTAAACCTAACTCAGCTATGATAGCAAATTGCCCTGTATCTTTCATAGCATCTATATAGTGTTGAGCATCTAACTCTTGCTTAGTATGAAACGCATTAAGTGCTACGTCTAATCCTCTACCGACAGCACTTGCAGGAGCACCAACTCCTATACTACCAGCTATAGAAGCAGCGCCAGTAATCGCACCAGCAGTTAGCTTGCCAGGCCAGCCAAATTTAGCTATAGGAGCAGAAATAGAGGCGCCCCACCGAGCTCCTGCAGCCATGCCAGACATACCACCAAGTGTTCCGCCTAGTATTTCATTAGACCTATTAGCTATAGCAGAGAATAATGACTCATCTACAGGTATTTGCTCACCGCTCTCAGTAAACTCTATAAGCTCATTATCTGGGCTTACTCGTACGTCCTTACCCATTTGGCGTAAAGTATTAGCTATAGTATAGCTTAACTGCTGATCAAATGAATCGCTGCGAGACTTTGCTTGTTCATTACCTGCTACTCCACGTATGTAGTCTATAGTGGGCATGTCCCTATCATGTATAGTTCTAAGCATAGATGATAGCTCAGATGTATCTATACTGGTAGGTGTCGGGTTGGGATTAACTGGAACTAATTCTGGTTTAAGCGTAGTAGGTTGTTGTGGTATTTCTGGAGCACCACCAATTTCAGGCATATTATATTTATTTTCAACTTCAGGCTCTGCTATAGTCTTAGTACTGGCCATAACAGATTCAATATCTTCAAAACCTAAGTTATACTCGGACTTTAAATATGCTTTAATTTCTTCATCAGATGTTTTACTACGCGCTTCACTAACCTTACCTTTAAAACTATCAAGCACAGTTGAATGCGCATCTTCAGGTGATAGACCCTGACTTTCTGCAAGATACGACTTAATCTCATCTATGCTATAACCTCTTTCAATAGCTGTTATTACAGGGTTATCTTCAGCAGTAGCACTACCATACTTAATATCTATAACTAATGGTTTAGTAGCGCCAGCTTCCGCGTCGGAGGCGGTTATACTAGGTTGCATATCTGTATCCTCTATAGGTATATTAGTTGTAGCCCCGTCATTTTGTGATAGCACTGTTTCTACTCTTTCTCGTGTTTCTTTAGTTGTTGCAGTAGGCAATGTTTGCCTTATTTCTTCCGGTAGTATGCCGGCAGTTAACAAAGTATTAACATTACTTTCAACATCTTTAGCTGATACATCTTCACTGCTAGTAGAAGCTACTACAGCAGTAGCACTTGCAACTGTATAGAGTTCTAGCTTTTTAGCCCACTATGGCTTATTATTAAACACATCTTGGCGACTATTTAGCATATCAGTTAAATCAGCTTTAGGCATAACTAGATTAGGATCATAAGCATCTAAATCCTCACTTACTCCAGACCATTTTAACTCTTCTTCTTTAACTCCTCTTTTAGTTAAAAAGTTCTTTACACCAGAAGCAGTCATCTTCCATGTTTCAGGAAGTTCTTCAATTACTTGAGTTAAAACTGATTTTGGTATAATCGGCATGTTACTTACCTAAGCCAGACTTCATCATTTCTTCATAGCGTTCTTTGTTACGAGTTTCACTATTAGCATGATTCTGCTTTAGCTTACCCATATACTCATCTACACCTAGTTTAGTAGCCATAGGTTTACCAGTATTTGTATTAGTACTAGCTACGTCTTTACCTACGCCATACTTAGACCCTTTATTTATAGGTACTATAGACTTATTCTTAATACCTTCTAAGTATTCCTTATTACTTGTAATCATAGACTCTAATTTACTTAGCTCATCATACTCTTCATCAGTACCTATACGCTTAACTAGTTTAGACCGCAGTTTATCATGCTTAGCAATAAGATTACCTAAATCTATTTTGCCTTTAGCATAGTTAATAGCATTACTACTAGCTTTAGCTATTTCTAGTTCTTCTGCGCCAGATTTAGCTACTTTAGTAGTGGCCATAGGCATTTCTTCTTTAACTAATGCCTTGATACCAGCTTTTAACAGTTCTTTGATAGCGCCCATTACATCATCTCCGGTTGAGTGTTTTGCGGAAGTTTAAGTTGTGAACTCATCTGACTATTAGTATCTGGATTACCTGAAGCCATCATAGAAGCAGCAGCTTGAGCTTGAGGATTACCTTGTAACATCATAGCAGTTTGCTTAAGTATCTCCGATATATCTGGACTATGCTTAGTCTTCATCGATTGTACAGATAGAGCTGCTGCTTGGAAGTAACCAGCTGGATTTACTTGAGCTAATAATTGTCCAATAGACCCTGACAGCATAGTCTCAAGCATTAACTGATTTTTCTCTTCCTCATCATTATAAGCAGTAGTAGATATTTCAATCTCTACATCACTAGCAGATATTTCTGTATCCTGTTCAGGTATTGGAGCTACAACAAAATTACCATCTTCATCTTCTAAAGGTTCATTAGTAGCAGGGTCTTTTACAAACTCAAAAGCAAATTCCATTACAGGTTGATTACTCTTATCAAACTTACCGGAGAATATCTCCATAGGTTTATTAATAGTAATCCACCGTTGCCCAACTGTATCATCAGCTATATACATAGTCTGCTCAGCAGTATAATACTGTTGAACTAAGCTAACTATATCCTGACCAAGTAGCTGATAAAACTGTTCTATTCTACCAGTTAGATAGCGTTGCGCAGTTATAGTTGCATTTTGCTGTAGCTTAACCTTTCTACCGCTATCGCTAGCAAAAGCCATGCCCAAGAAGCTATCATTTATACTTAGTACTTTTTGTATTCTATCAAAAGCTTTATCTATAACAGTGTATTGATCTAATACTTCTCTAGACAAGTTGTCTATCTTAATGCCATTAAGATCTAATACCTCAATAACAGCATTGACTCTATTAAATGCATCAGTAAATACATCTATGTCTTCAACAGCACCTTGTTCAACATAAGCCTTCTTAGTATTAACCATTAGCTGAATTTTAATAAGCGCCTGGTTAATAGCTTTCTGAGTTTCTACTACTTCTCTGAATATGCCATAAAACTCTACTCTATTAGACGTATTAAGCTTATGCACTCTATAAGGGAAGCGGACCTTCTTATGCGTTACTTCTTTACGGTATAACTCAGTATCTCCACACCAATGAATAGACCAAGTTTTACCTGTGTCATCTGTTATAACAGAGTGCACAACTAAGTAGTTATTGAATACTTTATACTTGCCTACAAACTGATCTTCATATTTATAAGTAAACTCAGTCTCAGTTTGTTCTAAGTGGTTAAAGTATTCTACTAGTTCTTCAGCTTTCTTCTTACCATACAGTTCAGCAATAGAATCCTCAGCTATCCATTTAAATCTGTGGATATACTTAGCGTCAGAGTAGTCATCTTTAGAACTCATTGGGTCTAGCACCAGTTCATTATCTGGTACATACTCAAGTACAGTCTTATACTCAGGTCGGCCGAATCTATCTTTTCTGCCTGTCTTAACTACGTCTACATAACAAGAGAATAGCCCAGATATTAACGCGCCTAGTTTGATCTTATCACCTTCATGCGTAAAACTATTAGACCTTAATATATATTCTACTACATCATTAAGCAATGATGCAGTAGGTATAGAGCTTTGCTTAGTAGGATTAACAACTATAGCATTAATAACAGTAGAGTAATAACCGAGCATCATTCTACTAAATAATTTAATAACATTAAACGTTTCAGCAGGTTGACCTCTATTGCTTAACTTAGCTAATTGGTCATCAGTATACTGCCTATTATGAAAAGCATTCCACACCTCAGTAGCTTCTATTTTAGAAGGCTCGAAAGCTTCATAACCAATCTTAAATGTATCTTTAAGAGTCTCTATATCGGCTTTCATTTGCTACCACCTTTTTTAAATATGGCGTCTAACTCTTCTTTACGACTGGGGTCTATAGCAGTTTTACTATTTAAGTAATCTATACGTTGTTCTAAACTACCTATAATGTCATCTACATGTTCCATATCAACTCCTAGTCGCACTTTAGCAACATATGGATTCTGTAGATTAGATATAGCCTCTAGTTGTGCTTTTACTTGTACCATAGCAGTTCTAAACTGCTGTAATACTGCTCCAGTCTTTTGCCCTAATGTACCAAATGCTTCATTAAAATTAGTTATTTCAGCTTCAGTTAATGCAGAACCAAATAAGGCATTTCTTACAGAGTTTCTAAAAGCTGCATAAGCAGAAGCAGCTTTTACTCCATCTCCAACTTCTTCAAATATATATTTCTTAGCTGTATTAAATGTACTATCAATTAAACCAGTATCAGCTTCTGTTAAACCTTTAGCAGGATCACCCATAGCTAATAAGGATTTAATATTTCCTAACTGCTTGCGTTCATCTGCAGTCCATTTAATATCTTCACCAGCTTCAATCTTAGTTATATACGGATAAGCTTTTCTATACTCTGCAGGGTTACTAAAATCTGTACTAAAGAATTGATCTTCACCACCAAAAGTATCGAGCATATTTTTAGTAGCAGTATCTGCATATTCAACTTTACCTGGAGTAACACCAGATACTGCTTGCTCACCAAAGCGTACTAATTCTTCATCTCCAGGATCAGGTACACCATCAGCTATTCTTTGCTTGGCTTCTGCTACTGCTTTAGCATTGCGTACCATAGCAGTATCATTACTGCCACTGTCTACTTCAGAGCTATCACCAAGTCTATTGTACCTGTTGATCTGCGCTCTAGTTAGCTGATCTTTTAATTTTATATCACTAATATGCCTAGTATAGCCAGTACCAGCAAAAAGTTGCATCATATCTATTATAGTTTTTTCACCATTAATATCTGTAGCTTTTAAGAATCTATGGTTAGCATCAGCTGCAGTATTAGGATCAGTAAATATATCTGGTATTAAGCTAGACTGCCTAATAAGATCGGCGTCATTAACTGGGTCTATCCTATCTACAGAAGCTACATTACCGTAGATTTCTTTTAATACTGGTGTAGCTCTTAATATAGCATTCAAATGCCTAGGATTGCTATCTTCTGTATACATATCAAATGCATCATAAGTCATTTGCTTTGCTTGAGCATTCTCTGCTTCAGTTAGCTTAAGCTTAAACTCTTCTTGCTGTAACTGTGCATTAGATAGCTGAGTATCAGCTATAGCTTGCTGAGTTCTATGCCGCTCTAACTCTAGTTGTCTATCTTCTTTTAATCTAATAGCTTCATCACGTTCTTTAATACCAGAGGTGTATCCAGCTAAACCATTAGCTAATATAGAAGCCATACCAGCAGCTTTACTTGTTGAAGAGTCTACCATAATTAATTCCTTATTACTCATTAGCGCCAATAGACAGATCAATATCACTAAACATACCAGATGGAGTATAACTTACGTTTCCTGGTGTTGCAGTAGAAGAGTAACTTGGAGTATTAACAGGTGCAGGTGAATCAAATCTATCAACTGCAAAGTTAAGTCCAGTACTTAGTAAAGATCCAGCTGAACTATATAAACTATTAGCATTTTGCCCATATAAAGCTGCTTGAGCATTATATCCTGCAGCAGCTGCATTACCTATATTAGCTATAGCAGTACTAACGCCAGCACCACTAGGAGCATTAGGATTGTTAGGCGCACTAGCAGATGGCGCTCCACCTATAGCAGCTAAGAAACCTTGCTGTGCTTCTGCTACTTTGAATGGTGCATCTCGTCTAACAGTAGCTTTACTTTCTGCATTCTGTATATCTTGCTGAGCCAATAGACTTGCTTCTAATGCTCCACCGCCTAAACCTCGCTGTGCTAATGTAGTAGTTATAGCTTCTCTATTTTCAACAAATGTTTTAGCTAATTCTTCTAAACCTGCAGAAGCAAATGTAGAAGCTGTTAGTCCTTTATAAAAACCACTTAAGTTATCAGCTAATGGACCATATATGCTTTCCCATCTGGCCATAGCTCTATCTTGGAAAGGATCTACTACTTTTCTACGTCTATCTGTATATGCTTTTTCATCTGCATATATTTTCTTTTGCCAATCAAACTGAGTTTTCTCAAAATCAAGTTGTTCCATAGCAGCAGCATACTGCATACTGGAAGCATCGCCCATTGCTGCCGCTTGTTTATCAGCTGCTTTATTACCCATATAGCCAGTAATTAAAGCACCACCTATAGCACCAACCATAGCTCCAATACCTATGGACATAAATATTCTCCTGCTTCTTCAAATGTTTTAGCTGTTAGTTCAGCTTTAAGTTTATCTATATCAGTTTCAGTAGTAGGATGAATGGTTATCCAAGTAGTGTCTTCGATAAAAAATGCTACCCTTTTTATGCCAATATCCGTTGTAAACATATAAGGTGCTTTAACTCTACTAGCTATGCCTTTATCAGTTAGCAATAAGAAATCACCCTTTACTATTATACTAGTATTATGAGTTTTATGTATTGCCCCAGTAGCTAAAGTGCCAGCTTTAGCTGTCATTTCTCTAATATAAATACCTGGCGCAAACATATGTTTAACAGGCATTTCTACCTGTGGCATAGTCAGTATCTCTCTTTCTAGTTCTAGTATAGTATCTTGCATTACTTTAGTATTTAACATACCTTCATATGCCATAATATGCATAGTTATAAATGCATCCGCTAGTACTACTTGCTTGTTAAGTTCTAACATATACTATGCCATCTAAAGATAAGAGTAAATTACTACTAGCATTATATATCTTAATAGCTCCAGTAGGCTCTATGTCTATTCTAGCTGTAGAGTTATTACATACAACAGTAAATACTTGTGTATGTTTAGGAGCATGAGCACTAGGTATAGAACCTATGATAACTCCATTATTGTAACGGCCATTTTTTATAACTCCTTTTAATACTACTAAACCTTGTGTATTAACTGTATAACTTGCTTCATTATAAGGTAAGCCATGGTTAACCCAATCAGCTAATAACACTATACTACTATAATCATTAAAATTAATAGTCTCAACTAAATGGTTAAACTCGCCTATAAATCTATCTAACTCTTCAGTTACTTCTTCTAATGTGACCTTAGTAGCGAATAAATTTTTCCACGTATTCATACTAAGTTATAACCTATTTCTTTTACTTCGCCAGTGCCAGTTAGCATAAATTGTATAGAATAACCGTCTTTTGTATCTTGTGGTACTTGTAAATCATGTGTATCTTCTGTAGTAAATGTACTACTATATACATTAGCACCATCTATAAATATAGTTATAGTTACAGAGCCAGAACTACGCATATACATATGCTTGTAAGATTTTCTATTTAAAAAAGTTCCTTCAGTAATAACAGGAGATTTATAATATATACTTATATTGTCTACTCCAGCAAATAATTCATGATTAGCTAAATTAGTATCACTTACTAATAATTTATTATTGCCATAGTTTAAAGAATTTATAATGCCATTTGCATAATCTACTATATTTACTTGATTAAACCTAAAGTCAAATATTTGTAATACACTATTAGGTTTTAATAAATAGTACACATCTTTATTAACAGCTGCATCTAGTGTAGTTGTAAAATCAGTATTACCAAGTTTATCTATTGACACGTTAACTGGTACACTACCATTAGTCATACATATGTTATTAATAGCAGGCCATATAGCGCTAGTATTTATTTTCTTTATTGCGTGATGATTAGTACAACCATAATTAGAAAAGTCTAATTTCGCTAAATTTAAAGGCGCTGTACCATTTACTAAGTAGCTATTAGTTAATGTAAATACTACTAATGAACTGCCTACAACAACTAGACCTGTAAGATTCTTATCAAAAGTTACACTATATGCTGCTGGCCAATTATGATACTCTCCAATAGGAGTAAATCTTAAAGTATTATTTACTGCACCAAATAGCATATTATTATATTCTGTTATGTATTTTAGATTATACGGCGCGGCTAAATTGTCATCAGTAACTAGCAAATCACCAGGTATATCTGCATCTGCTATACTATCAGTATAAGTAATAGTTGCAGCAGCTATAGTAGCTACTAAAGAAAATTCTGTTCTTTCTCCACCTACTCTGTATATTCGTTTATGCGTAACTTGATAATCAACTGGTACAGCTATATTAGACAGAACTATGTTAGCTTTAACTGTGTTAATATCTATAGCAAGAGGAGCTGGTGCTGACTCATTACCATTATTATTATTATAATAAGTATATGTATATGTATATGTCCCTACTAAATTACCTAAAGTAAAATCGCAATAATAAGCGTCGCCAAAACCAAGTATAAACAGCTTATTAAGTGCAAATATGCCAGTATAAGCAGCTAAACCTGTACCAATAGTACTAATATTATACCAACTTATACCATCAACAGAAGCAAATAAACATGTATTACCTGATATACTAACAGGTATTAAAAACAACTCGCCTGTCCAAAATATATTGCCTAATATAGAGTCGCATTCTAATGTAGTAGCTAAATGCCAATCTGTACCATTATTAGAATACCACACTTGCTTATTATACATTGCTGAAGCAAATACTGTACCACTAAAAGCTAATCCTTTTGGCGCACCTCCGGAGTGCCCTTCATAAGACAACCAAGTTACACCATCATATGAAGTAACTATAGACTTAGTAGAAGAACCTCCACCATATCCTATAGCTACAAATTTATCACCATCATGTACTATATTATACCATAAATTAGTCGCTGCATCAGCAGGTAAACTTCTAGCTGTCCAAGTAGTACCATCAGCGCTAGACATTACTCTATCGCCAGCTCCAGATGAAGCTACAGCTACAAATAAGCTATTACCATATGCTACGTCCACCCAATTATAAGTATTAGCTGGAGTTCTAGCAGTCCATGTAATAGCATCTGGACTAGACATAGCAACACCTATGCCAACTCCTACATACATAGTAGAACCATTATATGCTGTAGCTAGCCATTTTGCATTAGGAGTAGCCCTAGCAGTCCATGTAATGCCATCAGCAGATGTAGATATACCTGTAGTTGTAGTTGTATTACTATTAACTGCAACTAGTAAATTATCAACACTTGACCATAGTACATCAGTCATACTAAAATTAGCTGGAGAAGTAGAGGTACTCCATATAAAGTTTTCTATAGCTGCTGATAACGCTAAAGTAGGCTTGTCTATGCCTAACTTGTATTCTAATAAACTACTATTTGTATATGTAGCATAAGTATCTGTTAAGTAGTGAGACACTAAAGCAACTAGATTGTTAGAATCTGATGTTACACCAACGAATCTGCCACTAGTTGTATTAGCTGCTAAACCTGTTATATTTGAATTATGAGGAGTTCCAAACATTTCAGTCCAAGTAATGCCATCAGGACTTTCTACTATAGCTTGTTTAGATGTAACTGTATTGTAGCCAACAGCGACTAGTTTAGTTCCATTCCATTTAACTGCGCTAAAATACATATTAGCTGGATTAGACCTTAAAGTCCAATTAATACCATCAGGACTAGTCATTATCCTAGTAGTACTAAATCCACTTGAACCGACAGCTACAAATAAGTTGATAGATCCTGCAGCCCAACATACATCACGCCATTGCCCAGTAAAACTGGTTCTATCTGTCCAAGTAATGCCATCAGCACTAGTCATAACGCTATCAGTACTAGTGCCGTTATAAGCTACTGCAACTAATATACTACCTGTAGTATTTGAAGTTATACCATACCAACCAGACGCACTTGTAACTGTTCTTAGTGTCCAAGTAATACCGTCAGGACTAGTCATTACAACTTCTGAAGAAGTGCCTACATAAGCTACAGCTACAAATTGATTAGCATTAGTTTGCCAAGTAATAGCACCCCAAGCACTATCAGCAGGAGTAGTTCTAGATGTCCAAGTAATGCCATCTGGACTAGTCATAACTCTATTACCAGTACCAGATACACAAACAGCAGCAAATAAATTTAAACTAGGTGACCAGCATACTGCTTGCCAAGCACGATTAGCTGCAGGAGTTCTACTAGTCCAAGTAATACCATCTGGGCTAGTCATTACAGTATTAGTACCTACTGCAACAAATAGACTTAAAGTGCTAGACCAACAAATATCATTAGCTACTACAGGAGTAGTAACATAAGTCCATATATCATCACTATCTAATGTAGGAGCATCTCTGTATAGCAGGTTATTTTTTTCTAGCGCAGTTCTTCTAGTATTAGATATGTCTACTATCCAAGTAGCTGCAGCATTAAAGTAAGTGCCAAATTTTCCTGTAAATTCTACAGCAGTACCTACATCTTTTAAAGGTACTAGAGCTCCTTTAGAATTATCTATATTAGTATAAGTAACTCCTTCATTAGCGGCTATTAAACTAGAGTCAAGTCTAATACTTTTACCACCATCAAATCTATTGAGTATCATGCTATATACCTGAATTATACCTAGTTTCTCTATTCTTAACGGTATTATTTTTTACCATAGCCTTAAGTGATAGTTTAACTTGATCAGCATATAGTTTATTAAATATAGTGCCTAAAGATCTACTAGCTTTATTTTTATCTTCTAATAAGCAATTAGCTATTAAGTAATATTTTAATGCTAAATCAAATCTAGCATTTATTTCTAAGTTAGAACTAGTAGTTAGTAATCTACTAGGCAGTTTACTTCCATAAACATATATATTGCCATAATCTACAATTTGCTCTGGATATACAGTTATGTTACCTTGCTTTTGCTTGTCTATAACTATAGCATCTATAGATGTACCTAAATCGCTTTCCCAGGCTGGATTTTTCGCGTCTAATTTATAAGTAGTAGTTAACGGTATTTTATAGTAATCTTTATCACATACTCTTGATATAAATAAAGTATCAGTAGATACTACTTCTGTAACAGCTGCTCTAGACCAAGCAGCACTATCTGCTAAAGCTATAATTAAATTATTAGCGTAATATAGTATAGGTATAGCATTGGTTAAACTAGTAGATGCCGATACCCAAGTAATACCATCTAATGAATACATCAAGTTATTTGGACTACTAGAAGTAGCAGAAGATATAAAAGAATAGCCAGTCCATATTACAGAAGACCAACTATTGTCTGCAGCAGAAGTCCTGCTAGTCCAAGTAATACCATCAGGACTAGTCATAACTCTATTACCAGTACCTGAAGAAGCTACAGCAGCAAACACAGTGCCATTCCAGGCTATAGCTGTCCAATTATTATCTGCAGCAGAAGTCCTGCTAGTCCAAGTAATACCATCTGGACTAGTCATAACCCTATCGCCAGTGCCAGAAGAAGCTACTGCAGCAAATACAGTGCCATTCCAGGCTATAGCTTTCCAATTTCTAGCTGGTATAGACGCTTGGTCTTCCCATATAGTGCCATCATAGGAAGTCATTACTGCATTTGTGCCTACAGCAGCAAATATAGTACCATTATATGCTACACCTGTCCAAACTTGAGTAGATTCAGTAGTAGCTTCAACTAAATCAGCAGCAGAATAGTTTATTACCCCGCAAGAATATTCTGTAATATTGGCTGATACTGGAATAGTATTCTTAAATCTAAGTAATTTTGCTAGTTTAGTTATGTCACGTTGGCCATCAGATAGTATAGATAACATTCTAGCATCAGTATATCTAGCGCCGTTATCTCGTAACGTTAGTCTAGCATTTGCTATTATATCAGTAATCCTACTCATTGTAGTCTACTTCTCTGCTAGATAGTCGTACATAATTATTAGCTGAATCTACTATAGCTTTTTCTAACGCTTGCTTATATAGGCCTAAATATTCTCCGGCTACTTCTATATCTTTAGTATCTACATCGTCTAAAAATGCCATACCTATAGCAAAATTCTGCAGTGCATTATCATTATCTTCACTTATTTCTAAATTTTTGTTAGCGCTAGTTATTGTAGCAGGATAAGCTATATAACTAATATTAATAGTTGTCTGCGCAGTAACTATAGGATATACTTTATACTTTTCATTAGAAAGTAAATCATATACTATAACTTCTAATTCAGTACCAGTATCGTTTTCCCAACTAGGATTTTCTTCGTCTAACTCATAATGAGTAGCTAAGCGTAATGGTTCTTTGTTTATATCAGTAACTCTAGTTAAACTATATATATTAGAAGGAAAGCTTTGCTCTGAAGAGTCAGCTGAAACAGTTACAGGTATATTAGTTTTGCGTATAAGACCAGCTTTAGTAGCTAAATCTTTTTGCGCTTCGTCTATTAAAGATAAAAGGCGGCTATCAAGCCACCTTTTTTGAGAAGGGTCAGTTAAGGCACGTCTAATGTTTGATAGTATTCTATCTACTCTAGACATTAAAAAACTCCCCTAGTTGCCTAGGGGAGTCTCCATCAGTTGCTTAACTGGATAGCATTTCAGTATATTCACCGGTATTACGATCCAGTTCTATATACTCAACAATTAACTCACCAACTAAGTTACCTGCAGCAGGAGTAACAGCACCTGCTTTAATAACTAATTCACCGCCAGTTGCCGAATACTGTGCAGCAGCAACAAGAGTTTCAGCCGTTAAATCGACAGCAACAGCTGCTAGCTCATTTACTAGCACAGTACCATTATAGACAATATCTAAAGTAGCATTAACAGTTGCAGAACCGCCAGTAATGTTACTCCAAATACGAGTAATCATAACACGCGGAGGAAGACTCAAATAAACTGAGCCATCAACCAAAATTTCAGATTCCACAAAAGGTATAACTGCAACTCTAGACGTCTTCTTCTGACAAATAGAAGCTTTACGAGTTTGATTAGCGCGTGCCATTATTGCACCTCCAGATCCACGGCAACAACACCGTAGTCAATAGCCGCAACCTTAGCAGACGTATAATCGTCATTTTCAGCAGTCAGCTTAGTTTTGCTAGATTCCATCCAGAACTCAACAGCAGATTCGGATTTGATACCGAAGTCCTGTGATTCCTGGTACTTATAGTCAGGCTGCTTACCAAATGCACACTGCAGAGCACATGCACCAAGGATAAGACCGCGAGAATGGAGATTAGCATGTGAATAGCTAAAACCAGTCTGACCAGTCCACGGTGAATTAGTAGGATCAGCACCGGCATACTGACGAAGACCTGAGATTTCAATATTAGAATCGTCAAGACCCCAACCAGTAGCAGAGCCAGTAGTGGCACCAAAGAACTGATCAGCTTCAACAATAAGTAACTGACCAATCTGACCTAAGATACCACTGATAAGACGATTGTTATTACCTCGAATATCAGCAGCACCTAATACAGCGTTAAGACCAGCAACAGCAGTTGCATCCTGCATAAGAATATGCTTCATAGCAGAGTCAATAATAAACAGCCAAATAGGACGACCGTCCTTAGTCTGGAAACGATCTAATGGGCGACGAACAGAACCAGTAGTAAAACCATTAGAAGTCTTGAGAATTTTCTCAATCTCTAATAGATCTGTCCATGTAAAAGTAGTACCAAGATCAATAACATGCGTAGGAGCTTGAGCACCAGCAGTTACAGTGCTTAAATTACCTTGAGCAGCATCAAATAAAGCCTGATCCTTGAAGCGAACGAACAAGTCACCAAGCTTAGCGCGAGAATCAGCATGCTCGTTGATACTCAGATCGCCGATGTCAACGCCATCGAACTTATCACCATTATCAACAACAAGGCGGTAACGTTCAACAGTAAGTTTATCTGAGAACTTCTTCTTCTGCTCGCCATTACCGTAAGCAGTATTCTTGCCCTTGATAGCCTTACCAGAAAGATTACCATCAAAGTCGAATACTACAGTATGACCAGCACCAGCAGTAGGATTATTGGCCTGGAAAACAATACTATCCTTAGTATTACCAGAATAGGTATTCCAGAATGATTTAGATGAAGCTTGGATCAAACCTTCGCGCATCCACTTTTTGCGCTTTAAGTCTGACGTCAGCGAAACAACAGCTGTAGGCATGATTTACTCCTAAAAAATAATGTCTTTATAAGATGTGTCAAAGTCAGCTTCAAAAGCAGCATTAGAAGCTGTACTACGACCTCCAGCTTTTCCTAAGTTAGGCTCAGGATCAGCATCAGTATCTTTAGTATCCTTTATTGTAACACCCTTGGACAGAAAGGCTTTTGCTTCTTCAAGGAAATCTTCAAAAGATACTTCACCTCGACCCAATTTACCTGTTATCCGCGGAGGCAGGTCATTGGCAAAGACCTCATCGTTTAGCACTAAACCAGGATTAGCGTCTAAAAATTCGGTCAACACTTGATGACGTCGTTCAAGCTCAGAATGTACAGAAGCATCTATATCAATTGCAGAGAGCTCTTCAGTTAATTTAGCAGAGGCGCTGTTCTCATACTCTTGAAGTTTCTTACGCCAAGCTTCAGGATTAGACTGTTTAAGATCTTCTAACTCTTCAGCTTCTTGTACAGAAAGATTCAGACTATGCTTCTCTACTATCTTACCTTTAAAAGCTTCTGCAGCTGCTTTAGCTGCTTTGAGTTCTTGCTGAGACTTCGCAAGAGCGCTTTGCGTGTCTCGACGACGTTTCTCAAGTTTTGCTGCAAATGCAATATGCTCTGGAAGATTGTCTGGAACAATCCAAAGACCATCTTCACCCTGCTTCATACTAGACACAACAGAATTAACTTGTTCTTCAAAGCTGTTGGTAGTCTTTTCAGAAGCAGTTTCTTCTACTTCAGGAAAGGCTCCAAGAGCAGCATCATTTGGAATGCTCATTGGGTTTCTCCTAATATTATACAATTTGATTATACCACAAAAAATTTATTAAATTAATTAATTTTACGAATTTCCAGCTTTTGCTCTAAATATATCAGCTATCATAGGTGCAACATTTTGAACAGCTCGTTCACCGAATAAGAAACCAAGAACTAATATGTTAACTACATATAATGTTGCTTGCTGCTTATCAGTTAAGTTAATAAAACTACCATTAAACCATTGCCAATCCATCCATAGAGTAGCATATCCCCAAACTGGCCGTTGTGATCCTCTAATGAATAGCATTAATGGACCTAGTAAAGGAATAGTTTTTAAGTCAGAAGCTGTGCCTTCATATTCAGCTATACGTTGATTGATTAGTTCAGACGCCTTATTTGTAGCTTCATCTCCAGCTCTAGATCTATCTAGTTCTAGCTGCTGCATTTTAGCTTCAAATTCTAGCTTCTTTTCTGGTGCTAACTCTGGAGGCCAGTATTCTTTTATAACATTGATAACTTCTTTAGCTAAACCACCAGTAGCAACGTTAACTATATCAGTTAAGAATTTCACACTAGCTCCCAGTTTTTAAAAGCTCTATTGCTCTTGTTTGTTCACTACGATTGCTACCTAGTATAACTATAGCCCAAACTTTAAATATGTCTTCACTCATCCAGTTAGGTTTTTCTAACTCGTTTGACTCTATTAAGTAATTTAGTACTTTTTCTTCCATTTCTTTTTACTGACTTCAACCACTTTATAAAACGTTGAAGCCATCTGGCGCGTTTGGGCGGGCATTCTCCGCAGTAAATACCATAGAATTAGACCAAGCACTAGTTAGTCCATCTGTGTCTACGGTACGCAGTGCTACTTCGTATGTATCAGACTCGCCTATGTTTAAATTATTGAGAAGCCACTCAGTAACATTATATGCAGCTGGTACGGAAACAAAAGGAGCAAACCCATCAGTAGGATTTGCTGGGTCTGATACACCTAACTCATATCCAGCATGCTGAGCAGCGCTATACGTAGAGCCATCTTCTCTAACCGTTGGTGCAGTCCATTGAATCTTAGTAGCTACTACATTATTCTTTTTAAATATCATATACCCTCCTTACTGCTTAAACTCTATATTATACACTAATGTTGTAGGCATGTACTTTTATCTATTGATGGTATTTATTTTTCTAACCATTAATAGCCTTCTAGATTTATTCAATTCAATACATGCAGCTTCTGCATTAAGCCAAGCTTTCCTTTTCATAAGCTCACTACGCATTCTATATATGACTCTCATTATAGTTTCTATATCTTTTAGCAGAGTATCATCTGACTCCATTATGTTCGATTGAGAAGTGATTCCCATCTCCGAATCTGCCGCCCCATTCACATAACTCATGTAGTGACTCCCAGAACTCACCGATTAGTCTATAGTCTTCTGTCTCAGTTAAATAAACACCGTCTTTAAATAACAGTATATCCATAGCTAATTTATTCTTATGCGCAGACTTAGGATGGCCGTAGCCTTTCTTTTCACCTATTTCACCGTGTACACGAGGGTCTCTAAAAGCATCTCCTGATCTACATTCATAGCCGTTTTCATGAGCGAAGTCTATTATGCGAGGCAATAACCTCATGAACAACTCTTGTTTTTGCCCTAGAGTTAAGCTCATGGTTTAATAACTCCATCGCTAGACAGCCAATATAGCAGATAGACAACACCTGCGCCTATTAGCCATGCAGCTTTTTTAACTGTATTTTTACCTATTTCAGTATATACTCTTTCTATAGCTTTTTCTGCGGCTTTCTCGGCTATTTCTTCTACTTGAGCTTCACTAAGTATAGCCGTACTTCTACGCTCTTCTTGCATATGCATGCCTATATGGTATAGCGTAAATTATAGTATTTGCTCTACTTATTATTAAGTGAAGTATTTGAAAATAACGATGCCATCGCCGCCGCGTCCGCCAGTTCCAGCGGCACCACCGATATTTGACAGACCCGCGCCGCCACCGCCGCCGCCTCCATATCCATTACAATTCTCGCCGTTCGGAGATCGTGCGTTCGATGAGTCTCCACCGTAAGCGCCTCCGCCAAAGGCACTCCCGCCGCCAGCCCCCCCACTCGCACCTTCGGACGAGACACTATCGCCGTGCTTATCATCCGCACCGCCACTACCCCCATAACTGGCTGCGTTCGTGCTTCCGCCTCCGCCGCCGGCTCCGCCAGTTGTTCCGTAAACACCCCGACGAATTGCCGAGTATCCCGGCTGACCCGGCGTTATTCCTGTTCCACCAGCGCCGCCTGCGGGACCTCCATACGGACTCTCGCCCGTAGCGGGACTTGCTTTGATCGTGGTGAACATCGGGGCGCCATGGCCGCCGGCGCCACCGTCTGTCGCTGTCCCTGGCTGAGCTTTCCCTGCCGTAGTCCTGTCCGGTCTACCCGTCGGCAGTGGATACAAAATATCATTCGTGCCAGCACTCTCGATCTTTGTTATTCCGCCAAAGCCTCCAGCCGTCGCGATAGCGCCGCCCGTTCCACCCAGCCCAATCGTGATATTTAATAGCGGCGAGGCTGTCCTGCCGATCAGAACTGGCAAATCCCTGAACGTACATGATGCACCGCCGCCACCACCGCCGCCGCCAGTTACTGTATTGTACCCTCCGGCCCCACCGTTGCCGCCGCCGCAGTATGTTGCAAACAATTCTCTGGACGGAGGAGACCACGACTGATGCGGCGTCAGCCCGCCGACACTCGCACTGAGCATTACGCCATTCTGGTATCGCTGTTTTACGATGCCTCCGGTGGACCCGGATACAGATGCATACGTGATCGGCACCGTTATCGAATTGGTGACGGTATTGATCGCCGATACCGTTGTCGTTACATTCAAATTCGCGTTTGATGCGCCAGAAATTGTAACGGAGTCGCCGACAGATATTCCGTGCGGAAATTCCGCATAAAAAACAATCTCCGTAGCCGCACCCGCTGATGCCGAGGCAATACTGGTGATGGAGATCGTCGTGAAAATTGCAAACTGCGGCGTACCATCTTTTGCGATTTTATGTGCTGCGATAGGATTCATGTGTCAGCTCTCAGCTATATGAAAGTGCGGTTAGATCGGTCGCTACGTTATCGAAATTGGCGTCGCCGTCGGCCCATACAGTATTTCCAGCACTGTCTATGCGTTGGCATCTCCACTCTGATGTAGCTTCTAAAGTACCTGGTGTTGCTTCGCCAATGTACGTATATCCAGCAGAATTAATTATTTTAGTTGCCATAGGCGAGGTTGTATCTAGCTTACTGTACATAATAGCCACCTATAAAAATGTATGCCATGGCTCTTATTATATAGTATAAAATTGAAATAAATTTATTTATTTTTGAAAATTTTTGCTATATAATAGGTATAAATTTATTCAAAGGAGGGTAACTAATGCGTATATTCAGTTTTTCAATTAAACCAAAAGATAAAGAAGCTATAGACTTAGTAGAGGGCATAAAAATACAGTCTATGCGAGATGGGGTTAAATTTAGCTTTATAGTAGTCAAAGCATTAGCTATGTACAAAAGAGAAGTGCTAGACAAAGGAGTAACTAGCAATGGCTGAGCTATCAGAAGATACTAAATTTAAAATATTACTAGAAATTGAGAAAGGCGCTACGCCCAGAGAGATATGTGAAACTTTTAATGTACCTTATTCTAAAGTATTAAAAATGAGGAAAGAGTTAACTTCAGCTAAAGAAGAAAGCGAAGTACAATCTTTAGTTAATGTTGAGCAAGAAATAGTGCATAGAATAGCTGAAGAAGTTCGTAAAGATTTTAGTGAACTATCGCCTAATGAAGACATAACAGAAGTAATAGAAGGTGTTGTTGAAGGCATAGATAGTTATCAAAAGTTAAATGTTAAAACACAGGAATCTGCACTTAAAGTAATTTGTAGACTTAATGCTATGGTAGATATATGTGTATCTCCTATAGAACTAGAGGTATTAGCTAGTAGTTTAACTAAGATACATACTGCATTTTTCAATAAAAACTCTACTAACATTAATGTGCTTAATCAGACTAATAATACTAATATGTCTGAAACAACTGTGTCTAAATTTAAGTCGCTAAAACGGAGTTAATATGGCCTGGAATTTAGCTATATCAGAAGAACAGTTTGATAACCTATATCCTGAGCTGTTAGAATACAAGCATATATTTAAGACTGACTTTAAGTCTGATAAAGATTTCATAGAGAACTATCTAACATCTAAGCTGTGGCGGCTTAATAATCTGTATACTATTATTGATAAGAATGGTGATCGCATACCATTTGTAATGAACTTATCTCAGCATAAAGTTTATTCAGCCAGCTTAGAGCATCCCAGGCTTATCATACTTAAGTCACGCCAACAAGGTATATCAACCTTCTGGCTTATCTCTTTCTTTGACGATGCTATATTTAATGATGATCTTAATATTGGTCTTATGGCTCAAGGCGCTGATGAAGCATCGACGCTTTTAGAGCGTGTTAAATTTTACTGGGATACTTTAGATGATAACATTAAAGACTTCTTAGGTATTAGTAATGACAAAGATAATGCAAAAGCATTCTCATTCACTAATAATTCAACTATGTTTATTCGAACTTCGTTCAGATCAGCTACGCTTCAGCGTATGCATATCTCAGAGCTTGGTAAGATTGCCAATAAGTATCCAGAGAAAGCTAAGGAGACAAACACAGGAACTCTGCAGGCAGTTGGTGCAGGAAACACTGTAGTTATTGAGAGTACAGCTGAAGGTAACAACATGTTTAAGGACAAGTGGGATTCCGCTGTTAACCTTAATCATGTGTATGCGCCTAAAGACTTCAAGCCCTTGTTCTTATCCTGGCTGGATGATCCGGACTGCAGAACTACTGTACGGCAAGATATAGCGCCTAAGCAGAGAGAGTATTTTGAGAAGCTAGAAGCTGAGTTAGGCATAGCTATCACACAGCCGCAGCGTTGGTTCTGGGTTATGCAGTATAGAGAACTGGGTGACGATATATACCAAGAGTATCCGTCTACACCCGAAGAGGCATTCAGTGCTGTCCGCGAAGGAACTTACTATGCCCGTAACTATAGACAGCATGTTATAAAGAACAGTCGTGAAAAAGAGGATCTGTACGATCCTAATCTACCTGTAGATGTTGTAATGGATCTTGGCATGAATGATGAGTTTGTACTAGGCTTCTGGCAGTACTTTGACGGTTGTGATAGGCTAATACATGAATATACTAACTCAGGAGAAGGTCTAGAGCACTACGTTAACTATATCAATGAGCAAGCAGCTGAACGTGGCTATGACATTGGTGTAACTGTTGTACCACATGACATTAACGTCAAAGAGTTAGGCACAGGTATATCTCGTAAAGCTAGACTGCGAGAACTAGGTGTGCGTAAACTAAAGGTACTTCCTAAACTAAGTATAGCTGATGGCATAGAAGCTGTACGTAAGCTAATACCTAAGCTATGGATAGACAAAGAGTGCTCTTATACTCGGGACTGTATGCTTAATTACTCTAAAGAATGGGATGAGGCAAGACAGAACTGGAAGAATACGCCTTTGCATGATAAGTGGAGTCATGGAGCTGATATGGTTAGATATAGAGCTATTAGTAGGCCTGAATACAGAGTGCAAACTAAAAGCAATGTGCAGAAACGCACTAAAGTGTCTTACAACCGCGGAATGAGTATCGACTAATGGCTGATATCATAGAGTTTAAACCAAAGGGCGATGATGTAGATGATATTGTAAAAGAATGCGGAGGATGCGGCTGTCAAACATTTTTTATACTATTAAAAGATAATTTACTAGAGTGCTCGCAATGTGGAGCTTATGTATCAAAGCTTCGCTGGTGGGATTCTAGTAGTGATTATAAGACTTAGCAGTGTATTAAATTTAATACATACTATAAAATGGTACACATTCACGTAAGAAGTTGTAAGAAAAAAGGCAGGCCGAGCCAAGGCCCCTAGGGTAGAAATTCTGACACTCTGGTATGTATTTTAGTATATTCTAACATAGTTATATTAGAATATTACTATATAGTTATATAGTAATACTGCTATACTTTTATAAAGGCATAGGCTTGTCTTATGCCTTTATAGAATATTTATATGATAGAATCGATCTATGCCTATATAAGTAGATCTTATGACTGCGTATTACTATATAGTAATATGGTAATATGATTACCATATTACCATATTACTATATAGCCACATTGCTTAACTAAAGCTATAAAGTAATTCTATATGGTCATAGAAACATTCAATTGTACTTTTACTTTATTTTGTGATATAAATAACTAATAAGTAAATCTTATGACTATCATAGAAAAGTTCAATTGTACTTTTATTTTAAGTATACTATAATTATTATGTAAGTTGAGTGTGACACATACTATGTGATGTGTCAGTTTTTTGACAAAGTGTGCAGTAAATAGTGTCAGATTCCTGGCACTATAAATCATTAGGAGAGCTAATATGAACATCAAAAAACCTTATGTTGATCTAGTGAATTTTCTTATGGCTAATGAGAATAAGAAGATTTCATCTATACTAGGTGAAGTTCTTCTTATGTGTGAGTCTAAGAAACAAGACTCAACAGTCATAAAAGATTCTAATGGTGAGGTTATTGCAGTCTATTGCTGGTATCATAAGCAATATGAATTGCTTAAAGATGTGCCTTATGGTGCAAAAGCTAACAGCACAACTGGTTTCAACACCATGTGCAAGGTTGGTGTTAGCAAGTGGACCAAAGCACAAAGAGATGCAAAGAATGCTCTTGCAGAGTTGTTGACAAAGGTTAGCAAAGGTGAGGTTGAACCTGCCGACATTGTTAAGCAACAACAAGACATTGAGGCTAAGAGATTAACCATAGACACAACTGATATGCCTATTGGTTATGCTTCTGAAGAAGAGGTACTTAATCACATCTAATAGGTAGATCTAATAGAGGCATCGATTTTTCGATGCCTCTTTTTTTTACTTAAAATATGCCGGCAGATTGGTAAACTATGCTATAGAGCTCCACAATTTTGTTTGCAGTTTTGAAATGGTATTTGGCATAACTAAGTTACACGTCAAGCGATATAATAGTGTACTAACAAGTCGGCAAATCCAAAAAATCCAAAATAAAAATCCAATAAATATATTATATATGTTAAAAATTCCTAATAATCATATATATATATATATACTTGAACCCGGAAACTGGATTTTTCGGATTTGGGTTCTGGCTTTGTGTTAACTAAATGTCTTAAATATATGATATATAAAGGATTATCTAGTGTCAGATTTTTGACTAATTAAAAATGTCTTATAAAATCGCGAGTTAGGATCTGCTGAATAGTAAGTTAACTCATTGATTTATATGAATAAAAAAATAGTCAGAATTTTGACACTGACTAAAAAACGTACAAATCCTTATATATCATAGACTTATTCTGTTTAGACTTTGTGGCATTATTTTTTGGATTTTTTGGATTTTGTAATTTGCGATAAAGTAATAGAATTAATCTATTACTATCATCAAAATATTTGATTGTACAAAGTATAGTATATATGATATAATAAACTGTAAACTTAAAGAAGGATATTACTGCAATGATTATACTCATTCCAGCTTATGGTAGAAAGTACAATACAATCGATGAAGCTAATAAAGATTGGCTCGATGGTAAAGATTTTAAGATAGCTCAAGGTCCTTACACTTCAGTTAGAGATCTTGCAGCACTTAAAGAGCAATTCGGAAGTGTTGTTATTTATATCGGCTCTGCACAACTGTGTACGCTGCATGTAGGTGATATATGAAAACACTACAAGACATGCAAGCAACAAGAATAGCTAAAGAGAATATTAATGACTTCTTAAGTAGTAGTGATGATTGCCCTCCTACACCAGGATTTGTCTATTACAACCAGTTTTATATCATAGTTGGTGTTGAAGGTCTTCTAGGTGTTGATCCACAGAATGCTGACTATTATGCTGTTATGTACTACTGTGATGTATTCAATGAAGGCATTAGCTCACGGGATCTTCGTGAATGCGAAGAATTTCTTTACGATCGCATAGTTAAAGATGAGGTGCAATAATGAATGATATAGTTTATGCAAAAAGTTTTGATTCTATAAAGTAAAGGAGATTATAATGCTATACACAGTTCATTTAAAAGAAGTGATCTGCCATACAGTCAGAGTTGAACTTACTTCTTACGCTGATTCTTCTGACATCTATAAGGCAGCTGTAGAAGCTCGCTGTCCTGATACTATCGAGGATTGCTTCGTTACAGAATAAGAGATCTTCATTTGTGATAGTACAGCATATCTCTCTGAAGAGCTTAACAACTGGTGTAATTCTAGGGGTATTCCTCAACAATCAGCTGATGATTTAATTTCGAGAGAAGACCTTAATGAACTTGAGTATGCTTACCTCAGGTTATTCATCGCTCGTTGGGATAACGCGATAAGCTAAATATGGCTACACCACTCAGAGCAACCATAGCTATCCTAGGGAGTATCTCTCTAGGTATAGCTATGGCTGAGTATAATAAAGTATCAGCCGAGTTCTTATTAACGCACAACTGTCTACCTATAGCTCATGCTACGTCAGAGATTATGAGCACAGGCGTCACTTCAAAAGACTGTACTTACCCTACTTCTGAAGCCAAATGTATAGACGGAATGGTGTTCATTCATGAGGATTCTGTTAAATTTCTATGTGAAGGAGGTAAAATATATGAGAGAAGACAGGCTGTGGAACGCATTCTGCACAGTTATTTGGTATGGGTT
>JAEHJW020001386.1_pt1 | contig 24824 bp, 31 predicted proteins | sample 9271431 | NCBI WGS metagenome assembly JAEHJW02 | reverse complement strand
CTTATAATACTCACCAGTACTTTTAATCTTACTACGTGTTTCTACATAGGTCCATGGTTTTTCGTTCATAATAAAACTCCTTTAGACTAATAGTAAAAGCTACAGGCTATAAGGATTCCATTACTTTCTTTTTAGCTTCCTCATAGGCTTTTGAAGCTTCTTCGACAGTATCAAAGGAGCCTAAATATATATTTTTTCTATTTACAGATATTACTGAAAATATTTGGTTGGATTTAACATATACTCCTCTAGGTGGTTTTGAATCTTTTTTAGGATTTTTACTTTTATATCTATCTTCGGCTTTACTAATTATTTTAAGATTAGACTTTCTTAGGTCTAATGGATCTTCATTTAAATAAATTACCGATATTTTTCTATCTTGATTAAGAATTTTAAATATTAACTTACTTAAACATAATGTTGGGTTTGTTACTACAAATCCGTTTTTTAACTCCCTATACATAACAAGTTTACCTAAAATTGATGTTTTAGATAATTGAATATATATGGCTTTATTCTTTAATAAACCTAAATCCTCTAAGTCTACCTTTATTTTATATAGCTCTCCCGTGCTTTTATCTACACTACGTGTTTCTACATACGTCCATGGTTTTTCTTTCACTGTTACTCTCCTAATTTAAATAAGTCTATTAGATCATTTTAGTAATATATAGTTAAAATTATTTACTATTATCAGCCAGTAAATAATCCTATAGATAATTAAACCATTACTGGGATTTTAAACATGACACTAAATATTAATCCAAATAACCTATTTAAAAAAGAAAAAAACTATCAATATTCACATAGACAAATTTACGATATGGTATATCTTAGAAAACCCTTTTTAGATACTCTAATAGAGGTAAAAGAATATTATAGAAATAATGTAATGTTCTTAGATAGTACAAATATACTAGCAGCTATTTTATTTAATATAGACATAGATGTAAATTATACAGATAAAGCATATGTCCAATATGCTACTAGTCGTACAGATGGTTTATCTCGTAGCTTAAACATTACTAGTAGCTTTCATTACGGCAAAATATTTCATAATGAGTTTTATAGTAGTAGTGAAATACTACTATTAGATACCAGACCATTTGATATTGATATAGCTAACAAATATTGGAAAAATTTAGCTCCAGTATATCCTCTATTACATCCGTGGAGTAATCTAAATTATACACTACCAATAGGTGGTAAGTTAGATACTGCTAATAATGGATTATCAGTTATTACTATTAATATACCATTACTAGCATATCAGTTTAGATGTTTTATAAAAGATAAAATGCTACATAACGATCCTATTAATACATTAATACCAATATTCTTAACACAATACGTATTACCAAATATGCTAAACAAACAAATAGACCTTTGCATATTAAATATATTAATGAACACTTATTACAATAAATCTAATTCTAAGCCTTTAGTGACTAATCCATTTCCATTACCAGTTCATAATTATTTAAACAAAGTTATTACTTTTTCTAACAATATATTAAACTGGATTAAAGGACAAACTCTACTATATCCTCAAATTCTACAGGGCATTCCAGCTGTATTTGAAAATAATATGGATGAAGTCTTAGAAATGCCAAATATAGCTAATACTAGGCAGGTTTGGTGGGCAATAGCCTTAGCTAGATTAGATATAATGCTATTTCTAATATCTGTAGGCGGTAATGAATCTTTAAAGTATAATAGTTATTATTTAAGAGAACAACAAAAAGATTTTTCATATTTAAGGTCAGAAAATATATATAGTAAAATGTTTGATAGTGAGTATGCTAAGATAATTAACAATAAAATAGACTATTTAGTCAATCTTTAAACTTTAAGAGGTAACTATTATGCAACCAATTGAACGAGCTTTAAGTATAATTAAGTTTACTATACCTAGAGAAATATTATCTAAAACCTTTCAGGAATTTAGAAATGGATGGAGACAAAATCCAGAGAGTTTAGATGAACAAATGTTAATGCAGGTATTACGACCGAGAGTATTTGTAGATGCTAACTTAGTTGGTGGCATTGAAGCATTTATATCTTTATCTGGTTTACCATATGAAACGTTTAACGATTATATCTTCATTTACCATATCCCTAAATCAAGGACTATGGGTAGAACTATCTTAAGTCCGTTATCTGTAGGTTATGTAGAAAACGTAACATCAATGATTAATAGTGGATTAAATTATTCACCTATTAGACAGGACTCTGTTATTGCCGGTACAGCAGTAATGAATTCCTTTTCATCTTTTCCTATTCTATCTACAGCAGAATTATCATTGATTGGTGAAAATACTATTATGATTCGTAACCAATCAAATATTGTTAATATGAATATCTTAAGATGTATTATGGCTAACTCAGATGACATGAATGATATTCAGCTAAGATCTATACCAGCATTTACACAGCTATGTGTGTGGGGAGTAAAATCTTACATATATAATAAAATTATTATTGATGTTAATAGAGGTGAATTATCTGGTGGTTTAGAGTTAGGTAGATTTAAAGAAATAGTAGAAACGTATGCTGATGCTGAAGAAAAATATCAGGATGAGCTAAAGAACTGGATGGGTGTCAGTTTCTTAAATGATCCTATAGCTACTCAACAAATGATTAAAATGATGATAGGCCCGATGAAATAGTAGTTTTAATTAAAGTATTTATCACCAATGAAAATAAGATATTTAAAAACAATTTTTTAAATGTCGCTATTGCTTTAAATTAATAATGTAAAATTTTACATACCAAATAATGATATGACAACAGAATTCTGTTGTCATATCTCAATACGTTACTAGGAGAAAAAAAAAATGCCAGCAATTCATGATGTAAATGATAGAGAAGAAATTATTCCAGAACCCGTACCAGAATTAGAAGGATTCTATTATTATCCTGACGATAAAGATATAGTTTTATCTAAAGAAGGAATGGTGGGTGTATTATCTACTAACTTTTTTACTTTTCCTAAGGCTAATAACCATAAACATAGATTAGTTGTAACATTGCCTAAATTTTTAAATTCTAAAGAAGATTATTCTCCTTTGGTTAAAAAATGGACAACTTATTCTTATCATAGACTATTAGCTAGAACATTTGTAGGAAGACCAAATATTTATAAATATGTTCCTCATGAGTTATTGCAAGTTAATCACATTAACTTAAATAGTTTAGATAATGAAATTAATAACTTAGAATGGTGTACTCCTAAAGAAAATAATCAACATTCTTTTAATGGTAGTAATTCTAAACAGCAGAAAAAAGTAATTATTAAAAATCTGGATAATCAAGAAATTAAGGAATTTAGAAGTATTACTCTAGCTAGCCAATCTATTGGTTTAGATAAAGGTACTATGATTAGAACATTCCAAAATACAGAAGGCGGATTTAGATATAAAAATTATTTAATTAAATTAGCTACCTGTAATAAAGATTGGAATGATATTATATTAGAACGATATAAAGATTATAATCATCCATTAGCAATTAAAAATATTAAAACTAATGATATACTAATTTTTAACACTATAGAAGGTGTTTCTAACTTTCTAGATGTTAATTATTTTACTTTAGCTAAAGCTGTTAGGGAAAATAAATTAAAAAGTATTAGAATAGGTGATTGGTGTATTAAAGAAAAAGATGATCCAAATTGGGGACAATTAAGTTATAGTTTACCTGAATTAGGTAGTTTAAATTCTAAAGCTCTTTATGTAAAAAATTTAACTACTAATAAAATATATAAATTTCACACTCATACTGAAGGTTTCAAGTTTTTAAATGTTGAAATTGGTAGATGTAGAACATATATTGAAAGTGGTAGTTATAAACATTATAGATTAGGTAAATATGTTATTAAGTTAGATAACGATGAAGAATTCCCTAACTTAAATATAGATAGCCCAGATTATCCTTATAATAAACAAATTGAGTTAAGTATTAAAAATTTAGAAACTGGAGAAACAAAAAGTTTTAACAGTATTAGTAAATGTGCTAAATTTCTAGATATGAAGGGTCCTACTTTAGCTAATGCTTTACGTTTAGGTTATAATAAGAAATTTAGATATGGTGTTTGGATAGTTAAGAAAAGTAATGAAAATTGGCCAGATGTTAATTTATATAGTCCTTTAACAGGACCAAATACCTATACGCAAGATATTCAGTTATTAGATAAGAAAACTAATAAGTATGTAATATTCCCTAGTATTGTATCCGCAAGTAAACATTGTAATTTAAAAGAAGGTCTAGTAGCTAGACATATTAATAAATACGGTAAATACGAAGACTCTAATTACATAATTAAAGTATTTAATCCTGATAAACTGAAGGAAGAACTAACAGAAAAAAAGAAAGCAGCTTAATATATTTAAATCTATTTATCGTCTAGGCTATTATGCCTAGACGATATGTGTTATTGCTTATCCAGAAATTCAACTATTTCGGATGATACAGGAATTACTGAACGAGCAAATATAAGCCCATCAGTAACTTTTTGTGTAAACCTTTCTATTACCGCCTGGTTACGATAGGTAATGCATACACCCATTACCTTAGTTAGCTCTTCTAGTGCTTCTACACTTACCACACCGTGTTTCTGTAGATAGGCCATTGCCATCTGCATAACAAACGAGTCTTCATCACGAAGACCAGTATTTGTGTATTGTGTAAAATAGTCTTCACATGCCTTTTTAACCTGAGTAACACTATGCATTTGTATGACTCCTAGTAGTGAATTAATCCACACCACCATTGGCATAGATTCATTATAGGTATATGTGACTGAAAAAATCTAGAGTAAAAAAAATATCCATAGGCCATTATGGCCTATGGATATTTACTAATTAGACTTTAGACTAAGATCATTGTTTGTATATCTAGATTTGGAATTTTAAGGGGTCTGGGATTAAAATCTTTTTAAAGACGCAACAAATATTATTATTGCCGTCTAAATAAGGATCATCAACAACTATAAGACCAAAGTTATTGATTATGCTTTCGATTTCTCTCAGATACTCTACGCCATATACAGTCAGGGAGTTTGTATCTTTGGCATAAGTTAACTCACCATATACATGAGAAATATCAAATCCAAAAAATGGGCTCCCTTTTTTCATCCAGTCACTTAGACTAGAACCTTCTTTGATTAATGGAGTTACTTCCCAGTCTCCTGAATCAGAAATTTGTCCATAAGACGCCTTAGGATATTGATTTTTCCATAGATTGCCTTTTTCATCACAAAAAATGTAGCCTTCAGAAGATGGAGGCACTCCTTTCTCATCAAACTCATTATTTACAAAATGTTTTTCAACGACTTTCATTATTTTGAGTTCGACTTTCTTTACGAGTTCATTCCCGGTGTAAGAACGTATAGTTTGTTCTATTTCATTTTTACTATGCTGATAACGCCCATAGATAAAAATGAAACCGCGATATTCTCCTACTTCAAAACGTCCAGACATTGAATTTCTCCTTATGAGGTGGATCGACAATTAATGCAACGCTTTTAACCTTGCATTGATTTGTTCGTTTAGCTTGGTTTGAAGTTCATCAGATATAGAAGCAGGCATAAAGTCTGCTTTAAGAATACTGAGAATTTCCTCAAACTTAAGAAGCTGTTCTCTCAGCTTTTCAAGCATTGAAATAACCGATACAGCGCCGTTTGCATTTGAGGCTATCTTATCGGCCTCAAACTCAAAATTGATGTTATCGACAATCCCTGTTTGACCATCAAGATGACCAAGAATGTTATGGCCGTACTCATGATACATTAACACCTTTAATTCCTTGTCATCTAGAATGGAACCTATTTGATTCCAGATAACAATAGACTTGATAGGTTTGCTATCTCCAGGTAAAAGAAGTTGACCCATAAGCCCTCCTCCACACAACCCTGCAAAAACCGAATCCGTCTTTACTAGACGAATCCCCTCAAATGTTTCTATGGATGAAGGAACAATCTCATATAGTTTTGTAATATCCATGTCATATCTCCTAAAAAGGATTATCAATAGGCACTATTGCCTATTACTCATTATAGGTATATATGACCGAAAATATCTAGGATAAAAAAATACTAGACGGAAAATATCCGTCTAGTGTAGGATTGATTTTAAGCGTCATCAGGAAACATTAGATCTGTATCAATAGATGATACTCCGTGTTCCAATGGATCGTATTTTTTTACCTCTTTATGAGCATATAGCAAAGCATCTTCTTCTTTATCAAAAACAGGACTTTTTCCCCATATATCTTTCATATATGCATCGAGCTTATTAGGTTCGGTTTCTTTATACCAATAGAAATTATCAATTGCCATAGCGTAAGCTACACGCCATACATAATAAGGATCGCAAGATTGCCAATGTACTGCAGTTAACCTTTTAATATAGCGAACTGTACGAAGAACATAAATTCCGTTGTTACTACTCATTTGACATCTCCTGTTGAAAAAACTACACCACCATGATGCAATATCATTTTAGTTATATATTATTAAAATATTTTAGAATATGTATTTAATCGTTTAGATTTACGGATTCTAAAGCTTTTAATAATTCTTTTCTGGCATCCTCATAAGCTTTAGAGGCTTCTTCAATTGTATCATAAGAGCCTAAATACGTATTTTTCTTATTTATTTTTATTGCAGAAAATATATATCCGTCTTTAGTTATAAAAACTCCTTTAGGTAGATTAGATCCTTTTTTATAATTTTTACTTCTAAGCTACATTTCAGTTTGGCTAATTACTTTAAGATTAGACTTACGTAAATCTAATAGGTCATTATTAATATTCTTAATAACAAATGGTGCAGGACTATTATATAACCCCATTATTAATCTGGAAAGTGTTAATGCTTTAGAGTCTATTATTTCCCCTCCAACTATTTCTTTATAAAGAACTTGTTTAGCTAAAATTGAATATTTAGAGCATTGTATATATACAGCTCTATTCTTTAATAGAACTAGATCCTCTAAGTCTACTTTTATTTTATACTTCTCGTTAGTGCCTTTAATCTTTGTACGTGTTTCTACATAGGTCCATGGTTTTTCCATATTTAAACTCCTATTAAAACCCAAATGTTATTACCTCACATCCACCACTATATTCTGGGTCTAAAGATGAGTAATACCCAGTAGAATATATTTTATATTTTTTTAATTGTAAAAGAGTTACTATCGTAAATATTTTATTACTACCACCACTATTTATTTCAAAAGTAAAAACACTATTAGAGGATCTTAACTCATCTAGTATTCTACTGTTTAACTTTTTAATTACTTCTTCACCTATTTCATTTTCTAATATTAAAATATTTTTTTCTGTTAATACTTCTTTCGCGGACAATAAATGAGTCATTCAAATTCTCCTATTAGTATTAATCCATACGCACAGTCTAATAATTTAGACTGTGCGTATGTTAAGAAATATTGTTTAGTGTTAATGTAGCTATTACTATTATAGCAATATATGATCAAAATCCAGTTGGGTAAATAGTGGCTGTAACTTTAACCGGTATTATTAAGTTATCTATTATTTTATACATTATCTTTACTTCTGTTTTTCCCAGTTCGTTAAGATTATCAGTTCTATTAATACTATATTTATCAATTAAAATCTTAGGGTCTTTAGAAAAGTCTAATTTTTGACATCTACTAATTTTATCCACTAAATCTCCGCTACTATTACAATCTATAAAGTCATATTTCAGAATACTTTCTATAATGTCAGTCATATTAGCATCTGAAAATATAGTAGTTAAAAGAGTATTTATATCTATACTAAAAAACAATGTGCTATTAGTATCAAATATATTTATATTACTTTTAATTGGTACTAAAAGATTAGATCTTTTAACTATTTCTTTCATTAATTCCTTATTTTCTAAATACCTATCGTTTAAAAATAATTCAAAAACTTCTTTAGGTAAAATTGGATAATTCTTATTATCCTCCATTATTTTAACTATATTTATTGTTATTCTTTTAACTACTATTTCATCATATATCATAAATTTCTCCTAACTATTGTAACTTATCTATTATGCTTTATACATGAAATATGCTCATGCATTCCTAGCGAATATAACGCAAATAGTGTATTAGTCATTCCTGGTAATTTCTTTATATGTTCTAGCGGCATTTTTTTAGCATTATCTATTGTTAGGTTAGATTGTGCGAATGCATTTACTATTTTACTCCTAACGCCATCATATACGTGTTTCATTTTTACTCCTTTATATCGCGCGCTTTTTTTAGTAATATAGTGCTGAAATTATTTTTCTCCAATTATTATTTTTTTCTTTTCCTGATAATGAATTTCTCCAGAATAAGAATATGTGTTCATTTTAAACCCTTTAGAAAATAACACACCAGGAATAACCCTGGTGTGTGTTAAACTAAACTTTATTTTTTACTACCTGAACACCACCTAAGCAACCAGTGTCATCTACATAAAAGCTAACTAACATTTTATTGGTTTCATTTAGCTCACCATCAATTCGATGGGCATTAGCATATGGCTCATTAAGATACTTTACATCCTGACCATCCATAAGGCAAATAGGCTTTGTCCAATCTAACTTTTCCATAATTTTCCTTTAATCCTTATTCTTAATAACCTGAACGCCACCAATACAACCGCTATTATCTACAAAAAAACAGGCATAGTGGTTCATTGATTCTTTAAATACGCCACATACTTTAGTAGCGTTTAATCCCTCAATTGCCTTATCCTTAGAGACTTCCATCTCCGTTCCATCCATTAAACAAATAGATTTAGTCCAATCAACAGTACTCATAATTACTCCTATCTATAGTTAAAAATTAACCAAATAATAACATTAGTAATCGTAAATTTTATTACCTCTCTCATATACTACTAATCTCATTTGTATTATTACATTTTCTAAGGTAGTTTTTTCTGTGGCTAATATGTAAAAAGTATTATGCATAATTATTAGTCTATTAAATATATAGTTATTAGGTAGATCCTCATAAAACTCCCAATCTACTAATGGATTGCCTAAATCTCTCATAAAGTATATTTGATTTTTATATTGAGGTATATCAGTAACTGAGTAGTTATAATTCCCTAATAAATAAAAAGATTGATTTACTTTAGATAGGCTATAAAATCCTAAGTTTCTAGGAGTATTGCCAATATAGTAAACACCTTTACATTCTAAATGACTAGGTAAAAATTGTAATTTAAAAACAGGACATGAAAAATTACTATCTAATACCTGACCAACTAAATATATAGAGTATGTGGATTCATCTACTGTTAAACTAACATTTTCAAGCGTATTTGGTATTCCACCAACCACACTCCAACTTACTGGATGATAAATATTCCACATAGGGCTATAGATATTGTAAAATTGTTTTCCTTGACTAAATCCAGCTAATATATATAACTTTTCATTTACTATTGCGTATTGCGCTTTTGATAATGTAAATGGAAAATTAGCTTCTTGCGTCCAATTTAAAAGATTACCAAAATATTCTATTTTTAATAGCTGGTTATATGTGTCTAGAGTAGTAGATACTTTACTAGGTATTGGTGTAGAATAAACCGTATTTAATTCATTACCGTTTTCATCAATACCACCTATTAAGTATAGTCTGTTATTAAAAGGAACGATTAAATGGTCTTTTACTGCGATAGGTAAATCTCCAAAATAATGAAATTCATAGTCTGTATCTCTACCTACAAATGGTTCTCTTCCATGCCATTCTCTGGTACCTAATCTGTGATGAGTATGGTAAAAATAAATTTGATTAGTTAAATTACCTTCATATAATCCACCAGATTTAAATAGATAATATTCTAATGCAAATAGATTACTACCTGGAGATATAAAATTATCGGTACCTACTATCTGCCATCTTAATGTATACCTAGGTGGTCTGGGTAATGTAGGTTTACCCGCAAAGCCATAAACATTTCTACCTAATAACTTACCAGGTTGTGGATTACCAGGCTCTTGATAGTTAACTTCACTGTCCTGATAAAACTCTCCACTAGTAAAAAGATTTTCATCATAGGGTGTAGGCATTTCTTATTTCTCTTTGTTAAGGTTCACTCATTAAATTAAAACGTATGACATCTAGCCAAAATAAGCTAGGTGTCATAGTTTATATTAGGTATTTAAAATATTTAATATAGCATCACCATATTCTTTCTGTATGTATGCTGAAGTAGGTAATAAATCACTAATAAATTCTTTATTTTTTTCTTTAATTTCATCTAAATTTTTATCGTGATTTTCAAATGCTGTTAATAAAGCGGTTTTACCTGCTTTAGCATCAAAATTAGGATAATAATAGCCAACATCTTTTTCTAGTAAAATTTCAGAATTATGAATTAACGGATAATTACCATATAGTGCTTCATAATAAATATAGTTTTGTGAATTAAAGGTTTGATGACTAACAATCACATCTAAAAAATTAGGTACCCCATACGGTGTTATATACCTAGGAGAGTTTATTAACTTACCAGCTTTAGCTAAATTAAGTTTATTAGTAAATGCTCTATAAGGCGTTTTATCTTTAATATGTTCGCTACTAAACATATTTACGTTTTCTATTATTTCTGGATTAGCTTTAAACGTAAGTTCAGAAATTAACAAAGGCGTTAAATATGTTTTTATTACATATATGTTTGGTTCTAATATTCCAATCCTCCATTTCTTTTTATTTGGAGTATAGCTAAAGCTTTTCCATGTAGGATTAGCCTTTAAATAATGTTCTAATAATTCTGGACTCCAAATATGTGGCATTATTCTTACATTAGCATTAAATCCAACTTCATAGTAGTCCATTATTACATCTTTATATTGCGGTAGTGTCCAAACCTCATCATATTCACTATTAGAAAACAGAGCAGCATGATCCTTATCATGTATTGTTTTTGATACATCAATAAAATAATCATTACCTACTCGCATAGCTACTACTTTACCATTTTTTTCAGTACGAAATTTTTTAATCCAATTAGGATCAAATGTAACACCAAACTCAATAGCAAAATCGATAAGATTAAAACAGTCTTTAATTAAAACATATTCTACTCTTATTCCATTAAAAAATTTTTGTATATCCTCACTAGTACCATTTGTTTCTATTAGCAATATAGCCTTATTAACAAACGGTAATTTCTCTAATACTCTAAGTAAATACAATACGTTTTGGAATATACCATTTTCCCAAAATGATTGTCCATTATTTCTAATATATAGAGTAACTCCAATATTTATCTTTCTGTCTAGCATCTAATAAATCCTTATATTTTAAAAAATTACTCATAGAAAAAATATTCTACAGGACATTATTCCTGTAGAATATTGTTGTAAGAAATTGGCTCCCTGGGACAGGCTCGAACTGCCGACATGGTGATTAACAGTCACCCGCTCTACCAACTGAGCTACCAGGGAATATTTTACAGCTCACCTAACTCAAATAATGTTAAGTCTATTTAAAAAATTACACTCGTATTATGCTATTCTTAAAATATTATACTCCTATTTCTAGGAGTATAATATTAGTATATTAGGTATATACTGGGGCAGCTGCATTAGGTGGTAATGAATCAAATTTAGTAGCCATTATAGAAATGCCAGTTACTTGAGAAAATAGCATCTCATGTATAAAAACATTATTCTTATCATAGTACTCAGGCTTTATAAAGAATGAGGATGGATTAGATTGTATTTGCTGTAATACTTGTTGTGCTAATTGAGTAACTTGAGTATATGTTAAATAATTAGGATAGGCTAAATAAACAGGTTTAAATGAATAGGACTCAGGTCCTAAATGTAGTGTAATAGAGAACCCAGCATACTTAGCATTTAAATATTTTGTATCTGTAAAATCATTAGTAGTTAAACCGTTATATAAGTCACTTACTAAACTAGATAGATCGGTTACATTTACAGGAGCAACAAACTCAACTACGTCTAAAGGAATTACTGTTCCTTCTGTAGTAATACCTACCTGAAGATTAGATAGTGGTGGATTATTATAAGACGCATCAAATGGATCTGTTTCTGGATTTATAGTTGGTGAGGATGTGGCAGTAGCTCCAGGAACTTGTTCAGTAATATCTCCAGATGCTTCAGTATATGTAGATACGAATTCACCATCCGTTGGTGCCGATTGACCGCTATCAGCATTTACATTTTCATTTGCATTAGGGTTTGGTTCATATGTTGTGCTTGGTACCGTATCGTTTGTAGGACCAGCAGGAGCTTCTATGTTTTCTGGTGTATCAGCCATAATTGCCTCTTATTTTAAGCAGTTGTACTTGTTGTACTGGTAGAGCTTGTTGTGCTGGTAGAACTCGTTGTAGTATTACTACCAGTCCCTGAAGAATTACTAGTACTAATTGAAAAATCATTAAATCCCATAGCAGCTAATTGCTGCTGTAGTATTGGTACCATTGATAAGCTAGTGTTATATATAGCTACTTGAATTTCAGTACCTGAAATTAGCTGAATACTATTTTGATTAATCCATGATTCAGCTAATACTAGTTTTGAATTATTTGAAGTTGAAAATATTACGTAATTATAATCCTCATAATTACTAGGAGATCCTGCTGGTAATAGAGGATAAACAACTTTTTGTAAATATGCTATATTAGTTATTGTTTGCGCTACTGCATAATTAACAACTCCTAATACTTCAGCATTAGTGAAACTAGCTCCTAATACTCCAGGAGCTAAAGTAGTAAAAGAATATGAACTACCTATTTGAAAACTAGTTGTACCCATATAACATCTCCGCAGCCATTAATATGCCATCATCTAATATCCGTATTAAGATATATTGATATACATTAGAGCTTATTCCAGCTTGCTTAACAATATTAAAATATGTACCTAATGCTAATTCTTTCCATGCTGCTTCTAATTCAATCTTAATAGTTGGCTGAAATTCAGAACTTAAAGAACCAAATATAAGAAATAGATTTGGTTTTGAAGATATTTTAGTTAAAAAATCTATAGGAAATTCGGTTAGGCAATCTATTATCTGCCTAACCGACTCCTCCAAATACTTATTTAGCATTTTAAACTGCGGAGAACTATAATAAACTTCTCTAGAGATAGCAGCAGTGGTATTTATAATGCCGCTATTTTCTAATAAGTAAGTATTATACTCAATAAGACTCTTAATCTTATTTTTATAATCTCTTAAGTAGTTCTGTAAATCAATCACTATAGGACAAGTTATATCAAACATATATTATCTCCAATAATCGGCATCGTGTATTCCGACTATTAATGATACGTCATCTATCCATTCAATAAATTCAAGTCTAGGATAAAGTTCTTTAAACTGATAATAAAGGTCGTCATAGAGCATTTTAGATAGTCTAGAAATTAAGTCACTAATAAAAGTAACTAATATCATAATTTTTTCGTCAGTTAGTTCTTCAATATTAAAATAACTGATTAAGTCTGTTAATATCTGTACCTCCACATCATAATTCATAGCCAAAACAGAATTAGACATAAAAATACCTATTATGTCGTGAATTGTAACATCATACATTAATTTACTGTAATCATCATCCCATATTAGATCATTATTTAAGGTATGTATCCAATCGAGGTCAATGATATATTTTTTAACGATCATACCAGTATCCCTCTAAAAATAAATCGTTATAATCAAATTTAAACCTTGTTAGTTTAAATTTATATCCGTCTATATACGGTAATTGACTTGTTAAATATAATATTACCTGTAATTCTAATAAATTTATTAATGTGCTTATATCACCTTTTAACTTAACATCTGTTAATATAGATTCCCCGCTACTATTATTAACAATATAGTTTACATTAAAATACAACTCATCCAGTGTATTTCTTACAAACTTTAGATTTTTTAAATATGCATCGTTAGCAGCACCCATAACACTATCTGTAGGGTTATTTTCCATTTCTAGAGAATTATTTATTATTATAGGAATTAAAACTATAGAACATAGTGATTGTAATAACCAACTACTAAATGTGGTTGGCTTAGAACCCTCACCGATTAAATACTCATTAATATTAAAACACACACTAGCGTAATTTTCATCTGGTATGATAAAATTATAAATAACCGAACTAACGATATTAAATAATTCACCAATATCCAATAAAAACGATATTTTATTTAAATAATTTTTATCTGGACTAATAAAGTCCTGTATCCCTGGCGTCATAAGCTATTCCTTTTTTTCAAGCTGGATTTTTATCCACTCATATGCTCTCCAATCAACTAATTTTTTAATAAAGAGATCTGAATATGATATATAGATATCGTATATTCTCCAGGTATCCATCTGAATGTAGTTAAATACCTCTTCCAATACATCTTCAAGGACGCTATCTAATTTGTCCAAAACTTCTACTGGCGCATTAGATAAGAAGTCTGTACATTTTTTATCTACACACGAGTCATATGACAGAGTATATTGAACTTCTTCTTTTATAGCATATAGTATATAGTTTATTATGTTAGGGTTTATTGTAGGCTCAATATACAATAGATTTTTACGGTTATGATATTCTATATATGTTAGTACAACATTAAAATCACTATCTACGATATTTTCACCTTTAGATAATTCTAGAGTTTCTAAATCATCTACACTAGAAAATAAACTATAGGAAAATGGTGTAAATGTATTTTCCTTGTAATAATGTTTATTAGCTAGCAGTACAGGCTTATTAGTCGTTTTTCTATAAATAGCATTGTCTGGTGGTAAGAAATAATCATTAGCATTAACTATACATTTAGTTATGCAGTCCATAATCGGAAGTACAAATAATCCAGTGCTATTGGATAATGCTTTTTGTAAATCATCTCTAGTAATTTCTTTCATGCGATATTCCTATAGTATACGAAAATAATCTCACTATACGTAACCAAAGATTTTATTTTGTCACAACCTATTAAGAAGTTTAAGTTGTTAGTTTTTACAATATTTAAAGCTATCTGAAGACATATTGCTTCTAAGTATGTGCTATAAAATATATCGAATACTTCAGTATGTAGATAATCTCTTATAAGATTTTTACCTAAAACACCAGATAATGACTTTAAAATAGCATATTCAAATAAGTCATCAAGATCAAATATTTCTTCAGGTGATGTATTTATCATTCTAAAAAAATGTAATTTATTTTCATCTATGGTCTTCATTATAATTGGAAAGTAGTTATTAATATCTATCAATAAAATATTTCTACTCATTATTATCTCCTAATCACTATCTAATTATGCCTTAAAAACAAAAAATACTACTAGGCGTTAAGTGGCCTAGTAGTATTTTAGTCATTCCTCAAAAACAAAATTTGTACCATCATGATAAATAACTTTTACTATATTAGCGTCATTTATAGCTGCTCTACATGTACTACATGGTGTCGTATTTCCATAAATATAAGTAACATCATCATCAGATAGCTTATGTCTAATAACTATTAATGTAGCTTTAGCTAATTCATCTTTATCTAAAAATTGCTTAGCTTTAGTTATAACATCTATTTCAGCATGAATATGAACTCTAGAGCTATCTTTAGAATATTTGTGTTGTACAGTGCTAGTTTTATTTTTGTTTTCTCCAAAGACAGTTATTTTCTTATAAGCTATACAGGAAATAACAGACGCCCTAAATATCTTATCTTTTTTTACTGACGCTATAAACATCCTTCTAATTATACTATCATATTTCTGACCAAACATCTAGTATTCTCCGTATCATTTATATATCCAATATAGTAATATATTATTGATTTTAGATTGATTCAATTACTTCCTTTAATGTATTTAATAGCACATCCTTATTACTAATATTTTGCTCATTAATAGTAGACTCTACTAAATCTAGTATATTTTCTTTATTAATAGATATGCTATTATATTTAGTAAAATTATTATCTAGATATAAAGATTGTGTATCTGTCTCTTCCTTATCCAATACGTGTGACCAATTTATAGACGGATATTTTATAGATAGATTTTTAAAATTACTTAATATTGGGTGGTTTTTAGAAACTCTTAACCTAATAAATGAATTAGGTTTTACTTTAGTTAGTACTTTTTCTATAGTTTTATATGTTTTTTCTATATCTAAGGTATTGATAGGAATAGTTTTAAAAGTCCTAGCTAGCTTATTCTCTAGAAAATTAAACGATTTACCACTATCTGTAATATTTAATTCTAACCCACCCTTTGGTTCTTCTTCATTGTGCGATATTCTATCAAAGCTACCAGGCACTATAATATTTTCTAATGATGAGTGAATGTGTACGTGTCCTACAATAGTAAAATACTTAGCTAATGGAATATACCATTCGCTTTTATGTACTGGAACTTTTACTAAGTGTTTTGGTATTTGAAATTCAAATTGGCCATGCATCACTATCAGATCTACCTGGCTTAAGTTATTATCTTTTAATAGCTGTAGCGCCTGCTCATAAGTAGTTTTAGTTTCATCTGACCATTCATCAGGTATATATAGAACCTTTAGATTGTTTATAGGTAAAGTTTCTATAGATAGTGTATTAACGTATTTAAAATCTACAGGGCATCTAGATAAAACACCAGCAGTTGCAAACCATTTAGATTGTTTCCAATCATGCCGTGGAGTACCTTCTAATATTCTTAAAATTATAGCGTACATTGCAGAGTATTCCATTAACCAATTCATCCATAATACTATTTCTACAGCATCTGGATTATTAAAATCTAATAGAGTATCAAATAAATCACCACTAATAAAAATAGCGTCTATTGTTTCTGGTTTACTTAATTCTTTAAAAAACGTATATAGTGAATCTAATATGTACTCTGTCTTATTTCTCCTATTACCTAGATGTACGTCAGATATTACTATTATCCTAATATCCTTCATAACTATTCCTCATACTCTAAAACTATTGTGTGTTGTAATGGTTCATCAAATACTTTTGGCTCAAACAAATATAACTTGTTTTCAACTATTATAATTTCTGCATCTGTAGCAGTAAAATAATTACCTTTTAGTTTTTTCCATGAGCTTAATTCTTGCAGCAATCCTAATCTATCCAACATATACAGTTTATTATTAGAAACTAATGAATTTTTGGATGGTGAGTTAGCAGCATTCCTTATATAACCAACGCCTAGTAATTTGATAACTTCTTTTTTAAAATAAATAAGTTTATAGCTGAAAGAATTAAGATTAAATATAGCTACTCTAGAAAATATTGTACGACTATCATTACTATTTCCCAGAATATATTGATTTACCCCATTATTTATTGTACCAGAACCAATATAAAGTAATTTATTTCTAGTAAAAATAGATGAGTCCTTATAATACCCTCCTAATTTTGTAAAGCTACTCCAAACTAATTTATCATTTACAATAGTAGCCGTATAGATTGTATTATCACCTTTATCGTTTAGTGTATATCCATTACCAATAGCATATACTTTATTATCAATAGTAACAAATCTAGGTGAATATGTGTTCGTAGGAAAATCAGCTTCTTCTTTCCATACACCAGCTAATAAATCAGATAGGTTAATCGAAAATACTTTTTTAGTAGACTTACCTGTATTATCAAATCCACAAACAACATACATCCTATCTTTATATATAAAACTACCAGCCAATTTTAAATATATCGGTAATTTAGATATTTCCCTAAACGCATTATCTTTTCCTGGAATATATTCAAAAATAATATTAGATAGACATTTTTCTAATTTATTAAATCCACCAATTTTAAATATTCTATTATCTATATTAGTATAAGACGAGTCAATAATATCATTATTTATAATATCTTTTTTAGTACTAAAAAACATGTGGTATCTCCAGAAATAAAAATAATAATAGACTAGTGGATATCCACTAGTCTATGTCTTTAAATAACTAAACCATCATCAGTAGTATTCGATAAATCTACATCCATATTTTTCTTTACAATAGCATTTCTTTTTTGCTCAATTTCAGTCTTAATAGATTTTAACCTATGCACAATATCACTAAATACTCCATCTATAATACATAGATGAATAGGCATTTCTACCTTTAACTTTTCTTTTACCTCATTACTAATAAATCCTACGCATTGATAGTCTACAGAATGCCCAGGATGTGTTGGAGTACTAGCATCAGATAAAGTAGCTACACTAATAATATTAGTATCCTTAGCTAATTCAATATCTTTAGTGTAAAACTCCATATACGATAATTTTGGAGTATGATCAGTTACTTCATTATAGTTTAAGAAATTATACATATCAGTATAATCCATTTCATGATTACCATTACTAAAGAATACTGATAGCATAACTATATTTGCAATTATTTTACTATCTACCATACCTCTAGGGGTAGATTTACTATTTTCATAGTAAATACATGGCACTGGCTTCTTACGTAACTTACTAATAGCGGCATAACTACTAATAGTATCTACTGTATTAGAAATTTCAATATTGCTATCAGTACCACCAATACCAATAACAATTACAGCTTCTCCCTTATCTAAAAGATTAGATACGATAACTGGTCCAATAACACTACCACTACCACCATGAAAAGAATGCATTACAATATTAATCTTTTCAGGCTTATAATTCAAAATTAATTCACTAGCGCGAGCTGAAATATCGTCATAGTTTAAACGTCTCTTTTTACCACCACCTTCTTTAACATTACCAAAAGTATCTTCTAAAAGATAGATATTTTCTTTATCAGTTTTAATGCTATTAATATTACTACTACTAGCATCAATATAAGCTATATTTAATAAAGAAAATCCAGCTTCTTCTATACCTCGATGGTTTTCAAAAGTCTTTGCAATATTAATTCCAGCACCGCCACAAGCATAAATTCTCATATCTAAGTTCCTTTATAAAATTAAGTACTAGTTCTATTCCTTAAAGCATCAAACGTATTTTTTTACTTACACTTACTTAATATTTTTAACAATTCAATATAGATATATTCGTGCATTTCAAATAGAAGCTTATCTTCTATACTATAATTACGTTTAGTATAATAAGAAATGTATATATTATAAAAACTAGTTATATTTCTTATAAGTATTCTATAATCTATATATCCTTTATATGTTTTTAACATGCTTTCTAATTCATCTAGTTTTGTTATCAACATATTTTCTTGATAGTCGGATATATTTCCTAGTAGTCTATTATCTTTAACCATATCTCTTATTTTAAACACTATGAATATCCTTTTAGTATAGTTCTCAATATATTTACCATATATCAAAAAATTATATTTTTAAAGAAACGATATAGTATAACATAGGTAGTTATTTTTTTAAAATCGCATAAATCTAGTTTATCCATCTAGTTTTTTATTAATTAGTTTTTATTTCTATTTATTTATTCTTGTTCTAATTTCCTATTAATCTAATTAAAATACCTAAATACCAGTAAAATAATTACTAAAAATAATAAAAGACTAGAATTCTAGTACTTTTTTACTAAGACGCCACAAGTTCCTCCCCCCTCCTAGTATATCCATTATATACTATTTAGTTGGCTGTTGTGTATCTAGAGTGTAGTCTCTCTCTACCTGTCCAGTGTACTCATTCTATATCATATACCAAATAAATATTAATAGTAGTAGTAATTATATATATGAATATTATATACTAAATTTAAAAATACACCAGTATAATTAAATGACTAGAAAATAAGCAATATACTTAAAGGAGTTATATAAATGGATCACTTGTTTAATGATACAAATAAGACTAGAGAAGAATTAGAAAACACTATAAACAAAAATAATAACGATATGAATAGAGGTATAGAAGAAGATCCAGCAGATAAACCAGGAAAAGAAAAGGATTATAAAACTGGTAATGAACCTACTAATGCTGAGACTAATGTAGCTAAGTTAGAAGTTAAACTAACTGGTACTTTAAGTGAAGTCTATACTAAAGCTTTACAAGATGTATTAAATAAGCAGAATGGCTTAAATGAATATCAAATAGAAAATGATAAGGTTTTAAAAGAAAAAACAAAGAATATAGTAAAGAAAGGAAATATTGGTAAAGAGAGTCAACAACAATCTGAAGGTATATTAGCTAGTCAGTATTTAACTAATAATCCAGCCTATTATAATAGTCTAGATGATGAATCTATAGATCCAGACTACTATTATGGATATATTGGAAAGAATACTGATATAAATAATAGTGAGGATGTAATTAACACAATTAATAGAATTATTAATGGATATAACAAAAAGTATAAAAATAATAACACCGTAGTACTAGAAAATAATGGTATTATAAATAAACACATTATCACGCTTGAAACTATGTTAGTTGGATTTGACATAAACCTAAATATTGTAGATAGTAATAAAATATTACCCTTACTTCTGAATACAATAAATAAATAGAAAATGTTACCTGTCTAATACAGACAGGTAACATAATCATTTGATAACTTTTACCTAGGAATTTATTATGTCTAAGTATATTAAAGATGAATTTGATGTGATTTTTGCTAATGTTAGCTTTGATAAAAAACTATTAGCTGCTATTGATAAGTTTCATATTGATTTTATTAATTTTAATAATGAGCATATCGAGTTTTTTGGTGGTAAGTTAATGGGTACACACGTAGTTAGATTTACTAATAACCACCTTAAGTCTTTTTATGAATTATTTAATGTTACTGAATTAGAAATAGAAGCAGCTATTATGAAAATTCCTAGTATAGATAAAAATAGAATAGTTACTAGCGACCCATTCAATATTACTTGCATGTATATAGCACATAGATTTATTACTAGCGATGATCTAAATAATAAAGAAAGAATTCATGGTGCTACTACAACATGCATTATATTAAATTATAGGTTTCTAACTGGTATTATGAATAGATTTTTTCAATATCCTATTGATACTCAAATGGCTCAAGCTCTATATGCTAATTTGACATATAAGTTTTTAATTAAAAAATTAAAGAATTGGGAAGACGTAATAGAATATAGAGCAGTTAGTATGGTGCATGAAAATCAGTTACATCACGATACAATTAAAAACTTTAATAATGACGAAGATATCTTAAAGGCTATAGCTGATGCTCAAGGCCGCATTAAAGATATGATGAAAAATATATATAAAGAGTTTATTAAGGTACATAAAACTGGACAAAGAATATACCTAAATAACGATACTATGTTTGATGAGGAAGGTATAGAAATATTAAGAGATCGTACATTAGGTTTAAATAACTATATTGAATATATACTAGATGTGACTAAGGATACAAACACATTAATTAAGAATGAGCTAATAGAAATTATATCTAGCTTAATGGAGAATATTAGTGAAGAAGTATTAGTTAATTGTTTAACCTGGATGTCTAATCAGGGTTTTACAGCTAATGAAGAATTAGTAGATGATTTTATTAAAACAAATATTATATTTAGTTTTGACTATATAAATAATAATAAAACAATATTACATAATACTAAAGACTTAGGATTATTTCTATCTACTTTACGTGGCGCATATATGTCCAGTAGATCTACTGATCCTAACCTTTTAAAATTAAGAGACTTAGGTAGTAAAATAGTAAAATTAGCTTTAAAGATAAGTAATAATGCTGTAATATCCAATATGCGTACTAGTCTATTACTATATATTAATTTAAGAACGTATACTAAATCTTTTTACTCGAATTGAGGTTAATATGATTTTATTCAGGGATGATTGGAATAAATATCCTACAGCCATAGCTGACTATAATACTAAAAATGAATCATTTGTAAGGTTATCTTTATTATTTAAAGAAATGGGTATTAAAAACAATGAATTCTTTTTAGCTTTAATAAATCCTAATTTAAGAGGTATAGATCCATTTGATCCAAATCTTACACTAGAAGAAATTGCTGCAGTTACTGTAGAGTGTAAGATTAATTTTTGGTATTTCTTAAGAGAAATAGCTAAAGCTCCTAGTATTGCTGGCGGTGGTAGTATTCCTATTAGAGCTAACAGAGGTAATATTGCTTTATATTGGTTATTCTTTAATCATATTACTACTATGCTAATACAAATACGTCAGACCGGTAAGTCTTTTAGTACAGACATACTAATGTCTTACTTATTAAATATCAGATGCTTAAATACACAAATAAATCTAATTACTAAAGATGATAAGTTAAGATCAGCTAATATTAGACGTATTAAATCAATAATGTCAGAATTTCCATTTTATCTAAATCAACGTAGTAAGAAAGATTCCGATAATACGGAAAATATTACAATTAGAAGATTAGGAAATGTTTATAATACACATTTACCTCAGCAGTCACCTAAAGCTGCTGAAAACGTAGGTCGTGGTTTATCTAGTCCTATAGTACATGCTGATGAAGCTGCATATCTTTATAACATAGGGATATCATTACCAGTAGCTCTAGGTAGTATGACAGCAGCTATTGATATGGCTAAAATGAATAATGAACCATATGGTATTATTCTTACTACTACTGTAGGTAAAAAAGATGATAGAGATGGTAAATTTGTATATAATCTATTATCTAATTCAGCTATTATGTCCGAAACCTTTTATGATTCTGAAAACCTAAGTCATGTGGAGGATATAATTCGTAAAAATTCACCTAAAGGAGAATTAAGAGTTAATTGCACATATAGCCATAGACAATTAGGTTATTCAGATGCATGGTTAAAAGAAAAAATAGAAAACATAATGGGTGATAAAGATACTATTCGTAGAGACTACTTTAACGAATGGACTGATGGTAATGCTAGTCATCCATTACCTCTTAATATATTAACAGCAATGAGAGAATCTCAAAAAGATGTAATATATACTGAAATTAGTAATACTGGCTACATTACTAGATGGTATATAGAGAAAGAAGAAGTAGAGTCATATGTTAAAAATAATCAATGCATATTAGCAATAGACCCTAGTGATGCTGGTGGTGGTGATGATATATCACTAATATTACTAAATATAACAAATGGTAAAGTAATTGCTGCTGGAAACTATAATGAAACTAACTTAATATTATTTTCAGAGTGGGTATTTCAGTGGTTTGTGCGGTTTGATAATATTGTAGGAATAATAGAAAGAAGATCTAGTGGAGCATCTTTATTAGATTACTTAATTCTTAAAATGGTAGCTAAAGATATAGATCCATTTAAGAGATTATTTAATAGGGTAGTAAATGATAGAGAAGAATACCCAGATAGGTTTAAAGAAATTAATATGCCTATATTTAGACGTAATAGAGAAGTCTATACTAAGCATAAAAAACATTTTGGATTTGCTACTAGTGGATCAGGAATTACTAGCAGAACAGAACTATATTCTACGACATTATTATCAGCTAGTAAATTAATAGGGCATCAAATACACGATAAAACACTAATAGATCAAATAGCTGGATTAACTACACGTAATGGTAGAGTAGATCATCAGTCTGGTGAGCATGACGACTTAGTAATAGCGTGGCTATTATCGTATTGGATAATTAGTTTAGGTAGGAATTTAGAATACTACGATATTAATTCTAAACAGATATTAACCTATCTAAAAACTGAAAATCTTAGTTGTAAAGATCCTATAGAACAATATCAAATTCAAGAGCAATTAAATATACGAGATAAGATTGAAGAAATATATAACCTAATGATAAATGAAAAAGACGATATGGTATTAAAAAATTATGAGCATAAAGTTAGATTCCTATCCTCTAAATTAATATTAGAAGATAATGAATCATTTTCAGTAGATGACTTTATGAAAAACATAGAAGATGAAAGAAAATTAAAGTTTGTAAATAAAGAAAATTACAATAATTTCCCTCGTGGAATTACACAAAATAGTATAAGAGAAGATTTATTCACATTAAGTGATCCGTATTACTATAGAAATTTTTAAGAGGATAACAATATGTCGTCTGGAATATATCCTACACTAACACCATTTACTGAATTAGAAACTATTACTGAAGCTCAGTTAGTTTCTACTATGACTATGCTAATCAATAATGGCCTAAATGCAAACCAATACGTTACTTTACAAATACTAGTTGCATGGATTAATCAAAACTGGTCTAATGTAGAAAACTTACCTCCATTAGAATTAACCGACTTAAGTACTACTCCACCAGTACGTAAATATGTAACATATAACGTACTGTTAGCGGCATTTAATTCACTAAATATTAACTTTACTACAGCTCAGAATACTGCGCTAATAGCTCATTTAACAGACTACAATAATCCTCATGAATTAAATTCATCTTTAGTAGGATTAAACTTTGTTCAAAATCTATCAGTTACTACTACTGATGATATTGGTACTAATCCACCAACAGAAACATATATTACGTATGATATTTTAGAACAAGCATTAGATTCTTTTAATTTAGGTATTTTACAACAATTAACTCTAGTACCTAATTATCCACCATATAACCCAAATGAAAGCTCAAATGGTCAAGGTGATACACTAATTACATATGCTGACTTACAACAAGCTTTATTTAATACTCAAACCTTTAATAATGGTAATATATTAACTCCACAACAAATTCAGCAGCTACAGGCACATTTAACTAACTACGATAATCCACATGAAGTAACTGCAGCTCAAGTTGGATTAGGTAATGTAGCTAATTTACCACCTACCTATATTACTGATGTTCAAGCAGTAACTCTAGGTGGTCAGCCATCAGATACATATATAACTTATAATATACTTCAGCAAGCCTTAAATTCACTT
>JAEHJW020007280.1_pt1 | contig 24827 bp, 32 predicted proteins | sample 9271431 | NCBI WGS metagenome assembly JAEHJW02 | reverse complement strand
TCATTTCCATCCTTCCCCGAGCTTTGCGCCCTCTGCGGCCGCCCACGCGACCGACTTCGTGCAGCCAGATGGGACAGGAAGAGCGGCAATCTGTTGCACATGGCGCTGATATTGCACGGCCGCTGCTTGCGCAGCGCGCTCGCGTGCTTGTTCCTGCTGTGCGGCTTCCGCAATGGATGCGGCGGCGGTGGCCCGGAGCCTCGCAATTCCAGCGTTCTGCGCAGTCACTCCGGACCGTAGTTGCGCGATCGTTTGCTGTTCGGCTCCGATTTTGGCGTGCGCTGTTGCGAGTTCACGCTGCACCAGGTCGATGTGTGCGCGCTCGATGCCGACCCAGGCGGCGAGGGCGCCCATGGGAATAGCCCACCAAAAGCGGCGAAGGATGGGTAAAAGGACGGTCCACATGGCCAATATCTCCTACACACCCTTGGGCCGCTTGTCGAGGCCCTTTTCGGCCAGGACCGCGGCCACATCGTCGACGTGCAGACAGTCGCACATGCAGGCGTAGGTGGCGTGACCGCCCTCGTGCACAATACTGCCGTTGCAGTAGTCGTTGCCCGGCGTCGCGTCTTGCAACATGCCGAAGGCCACAATCTCTCCACCTTCCACCCGCACGATCTTGTCGCCGTTTTTTGCTTCACGTCCGTTTCTGTAATGCATTTCAATTTCCTCCACGAAGTTTGAGCATCGCCCCCAGGCCGCCAAAGAGCGCCCCGATGCCGATGCCGTATTGCTGCATATCGAACGCCTGGTGCTGCCAGACCACCGAGTAGACGGCGAGACAAAGCGCAACGAGGATGGCGAGGACCGCCATGATGCGGCCGTCGTCCGGATTGCCAGCGGAGTCAGCGATGAGTCTCTGAAACCAGTTCATTTCAGTACCTCCTTTGCCCGGGCATAGAACGTCTCGCGGTCCTCGAGTCCGTTCAAGCCCCCGTTGATGGCCTTCGTCACAGCAACGAATAGTCCTCGATCCGCCAGCGCATTGCAGTGATGGGTCTCCCAATACCACCCGGCTGAGCGAGACGCCGCCATCGGCTCGGATAGCAAATCGGGTTGGTCGACTAGATCCAGCCCCAATGCGTCCCCCACCCTTTTGTAATTCGCGCGCCCCGTTGTTTGCAGCAGCCCGCGGCCGCGAAACTTGAATCCGTCCCCCGGGAAAACGTCGCCAAGGTCCTTTCGACCTTCATAGCCCTTCTGTGCCTCGGTGGGCCCCCAAAGCTCGACGAGCCACTGGAGCTGCCCGGACTCGTGCGCGATCTGGGCGACGAACATGGCCGCGCGTTCCGGGGTCGTAATGCCGAATTCCTGCATTGCCGCGTCGAGCGGCTGCACGAACATCTCGACACGCTCGGCCGCAGCCTGCGGCATGATGTGGTGCAACTGGCCGGATGTAATCATTGCTGCGCACTCCGTTGCGCCGCCATATGCTCGGCGATCAGCTGAGCCTGGAAGCGCTGGACGGCGTAGGGATCGACGAAGAAGCTCTGCGTGTTGTTCTGGGCCTTGAAGCCTTTTTCGCCAGGGCGCACATTGAATGTGCCCTCGCCGCTCGTGCTCCAGTTGGTCGAGCCCTCGGCTCCGATCACGCCGTCCGCGACAAAGCCCTTGGTATGCGCGATTTGGTGCGTCGCGGATTGCCCGACGACGAAGTGCGTCCGGTAGCCCTCGGGATCTTTCGCCGCATCCGACTCCAGCAGCTTGCGTTCATGGACGCCTCCGGCCTGCGACTTGTCCAAGGTGATGAGGCATGTGATGCGCGGATCGTGCACGATGCCCATGATGATGTCGTTCAGGTCGTCATCATCGAAGCCAAACATCGAAAGGTAAAGGCTGCACTTGACGCGCGAGAGCACATGCCGCAGCGCCCGATGGACGTCGTCGCGCCCAACGAACAGAATGCGGAAGTCTGCGCTCGCGGTCGCGGGAAACGCCTTCTCGCTGGTGTACGGTGCCAGGTCGTCCAGTCTGAAATCGTGCAAGCTCATTTGTCCGCCTTTCCATCCAGCCGGTCGAATATGCGCCCAAGCATCGCCTTGATCTCCTTCATGTCCTCGCGGAAATCGTCTTTGAGCACGTATTTCTCAGGCAGCTCTTCCCGCAGCCTGGCGAGATCTGTGCGGAGCTCTTTGACGGCGTACCAGAGCGCTCTGGCGAGCCACCCGATCACCGCCAGTGCGGCATACACTACCCAGTTGGCCATGCTCTTGATGTCGATCATCCCGACTCTTCCAGGGGCGCGTAAAATAAAAAAGCCCCTTTCGGGGCCATCGGAGCCGTGGGCTGCGTCGCTAATGCAGGTTCTGGTCCTCTGCGCTCATCGCGCGATCGCAGTGCCCAGGGTCAACTGCATCGAGCAGCTCGCACAGGAGACACGCCCACCGTTTCGGTCTCGCATGCGCCGCTCGGCTGCTTATGGTCTGCCCGAGGCGCCCGTTGCCGGCGACGTTGCCGAGGGCGTCGTAGGCAACGGCGATCTCCCAGGCCTCTGACGGCGCAGTCCATGCCGCCCAAAGCATCCGAAAACCGATAAACGCTGCGCCGACCTGGCACAGAAGCCAGATGCCGATGAGAATTCCGCGCTGCTTCATGAGATGTCCAATGTGTTGCTAGGCAGCGTCGCGGAGGTGCCATTAATGGCTCGGTAGCAAGCCGAGATGAAACCGAGGACCGCCGTTGCGAACGCCTTGAACTCCATCACCGATGGGAAGGAATGGACCGCCCCGCTTGCATCCGGCCAATCGTAAGCGGATGCGCCCCCTGGGAACCTGCCATTGAGCAGGATTCCCGTCACCACTCCATTGATATGCGCCTGATCGTTTGGAGTGATTGAATACGATCCATTGATCGCCGGGGTGGACCTTGACGAAACGGTAACGGTGCCGGCTAGCAGCCTGACCGCTTGCTGCGCCGGCGTCAGCACGGGGGCGACATATTCCGAGCCGTTCCAGATATATCCGGCTGCGGCGGCGACCTGAGCGGTCTGTGCCTCTGCGGCGGTCAACTCCGTCATGCCTTTCGGCCAGATGGGCAGCGACACTGCTGCCCCGTTGTTGTCGTCGTGCAGACTGCCATCAACGGGGTTTTGCCAGATCGACATCTTCGTTCCCTCCCAGATTAATTATCGGAGCTCATACCAGCTAAAGTAGTTCGTGTAGCTGGCAGGCGCTGCTGCTGAATATGATGCCCCTGCGGGCACTGTCACTGATGCGGCGCCATACGCCGATCCCGGGGCACCAGAAGATGCGCCGCTCACGAGGATCTGGAGGCCATTCACCGACATCGCTACGGCTCCGGAAATGTAGCTTGGGGAGTTATTCGTAACCGCAAATTCGATTGAGCGACCGGTGGTGTTGTAATAAGTTGTTGAGAGTGACCGGCTTGCCTTCATGTCCTGCCATGTCTGACCGCTTCCTAATGCGCTTACGACGGTGCCTCGTACCGCGTACCAACCATTGGAGCCGTTGCTCTCCACGAGGAGATTGTCGCCCTGGGCGAGGACGAGGGATGGGACAGCACCGTTATTCGCCGAGATCGTGTCAGTCCCATTCGCCGCAACGGTCATCGCGCCGGAATTGAGATTCAGGAACTCGATTCGCAGTCCTTTCGCGACTGCCGATGCCAGCGGCAGAGTTTGAGTCGTGGCCGCCGACGTTCCGCCGATCACGGTACCGCCAGCCACCGACGCGGCAATTCCACCGGTCGCGGTCACGGTGGCGACGCTGGAGGCATTGAGACCTCCCTTTGGCCCGAGTTGAATCCCCGTCGAGAATCGCAGGGTCGCGGCGGTCCCGGCTTCATTAACGCGCAGCAACGCGCTGTATCCCACAACCAACTCGCCGCCGCTCAGCGCGACGGCGCCCGGGAGTTCGATGGGGATCGTGACATTGCCGCCCCCTGTGGTAATTGTCATTGTCGCGGCGCCAGTCGATGTCGCCTTGATGCCGGTCACCCATATTGACATGCCGGGCGTGAGCGTCGCTGGTATCGGAGTCGGCGCGACGGATAGGGCGTTAACGAGGCCAGTGTCAGATGCCGACGCAGTCCCGATGCTCGACTGGGAGAGCGCAGGGCCCCGTAAATCGGTGATGATACCATTCGTGATACTCGCCATGCCCACGGTCATCGTCAGGCGCGCAATCGCCACCTTGCCCGCGGGAATTCCCGGATCGGCAGGCGCCGCAGCTTCGGTTCCCGTGGCCACGCCCATGGCGCCCGTGATGCCATCGACGTAGACGATATCGTTGCGCGGGTTATTGACCGGCGCGGCCAGAACGGCCGATATTTGTTGCGCCACCGGCGTGGGCACGCTCCCGGCCTGACTGATGATGCCGCCATCCACCACGACGGTCATGTTAGTGGCAGTCGCCGCATGCGGCGCGAAGGCGTCGACGATATTGGCGGCTACCGCCCAATTTCCGTCGTTGTCGCCGCGGTAGGTTGTCGGGTCCTGCGTGGTGAAATTGGTCTGATTGAATGTCGCGACGGGCATGGTCCGTTACCAGGTAATGGCCGCCAGTTCCGTGGCGGTCGTAGCGTTGACGATCTGCTGCTGAAGGTCTGCGTTTTTGCTAAGCGCGGCAATGACGGCGGTCTTGCCATCCTGCCCTACCTGCTGGATTTGTACGGCCGTATGAGCCACATAAGCCCAAGCGCCCGTAGCGTTCATGCACCAAAAAGATGTCGTCCATCCCGCCGGCAGATTCGGGAGGAGACTTGCTAGGACAGATGCCGCCAGATTGGACTGGTCGCGGTCCTTGGCTGGGTAGGTGTAGGCGTTTCCCAATGCCGAGCTCGTGAAACCGGCGAAGATCTGCGCCTGACAAGACGCGTTTATGGCCGCAGCCTTGGCGGTTTTCAGGTCAGCAAGGCTTGGGTCCGGAGCTGGTGTTAATTGACGGTTTTGCACTTGCCAAGCCTGGCTGTCGCGCGTCGCCCATTGGGTGTCCGTGAGGAGTAGCAGAGCATCTTCCGGCGGCAGGTTGGGCCATCCATTGTCGGTATCCAGCCAGCCCAGGATTGGCGATGGGTTGGCCGACGGGTTGAACCACGCGTATTTGGGCATCTTAATAGCCGTTCCCAGTCCAGTTGATGTTGCCGCCGACGTCCGTGCCGCTGGTGTCCCATACGTGCGCCGTGAAAGCGGTGGTGGTAATGCTGGTGGCGGATGCGAAAAGCGCCCCCGAGCCGACGTAGGTTGCCGTCACCTGCGGTGGGCTATGGAACGGTTGAGAGAACGTGATGCTCGCGCCTCCGGCCGGGATCGTCACATTTGATCCATCGACCACCGTTGCATTTGGCTTGTCGCAATGCAGGGTGAAGGCTGACAAATAAGCGGGCACTGCGCCCGGCGCCAGAGTCACTCGACCGCGGATATATCGCATCTGCAGGGGGCTCGTTGTCCATGCCGACCAAATACCTGGATCAATAGACCCTGTAAGCCAAGTGTCAATGGAGAACGACACCTGTTGAGTGCCGGATATTCCGGGCCCCGGGACCGCCGTCATGGTGGCGTAGACTCTCAGCGTATCGTTGAAGCCCGTGTCCCGGGCATCCGTGTCATAAGTGCACGATGCGACCGGGAACGGAATCCAGGGAAGAGCCGACGGGTTATCGGATGTGGAACCGACCCCAAAATCCTCCCATTGCGTGTAATGGCTGGCGACGTTCTGATCCAGCGGCACAACGACGCCCGTCCAGTGCCGATAGCATCCTGTGAGGGTGCCGGCGAAGCCCGGGTCTTCTCGGTCAGCCAGAATCACATCGTTCTCGTTGGTGACTGTGTAATCGTAATAGACTGGTGTCGAAAGCTGGTCGGCGATATCATGGGCGCAGATCGCAAATGTCCACGTCCCGGGCGCCACAGAAGCATTCGTCATCTCGGTGCCCGCGGCCACCTCCGTCAACGTCTCCATCGCGCTCCACGCGTTCCCGCGCACGCCGTAACGAATGTCGTAACCCTTGAGCGCGAAGTCATCCACCGGATCCCAGACGAACGTAACGGCGCCTCCGTTCTGCGAGACTGAAAATCCCTGCACCGCGGGTGGGGACGCGGGCCCCTTGATGGTGTAGGTGGTGGGATTCACGTCTGCCAACGTGACTTGGCCGCCGCCATAGGGATTGAAGGGCAGGAATTTGAAATAGACGGTCTTGCCGATGTGCTCCTTGGTATAAGGGATCTGCGCGACTGCCTGGTCGATGCGCACGAACGGCGTGCCGGCATTGTGGGCGGCTATGTCGGTCCCGAAACCGCCTCTTCGCAGATAGCTCAGACTGTATTTGTTCTCGCCTGCCCCCCCCGTTCCGGTGAAAGTCGCGGTCTCGTAGCTCACAAGCTCTCCATCTGCATAGCAAAGCGTGTGAAATAGGTCCGCGTCTGACTGTGCCCCCCCGAGTAGAGTGCCGTTGCCGTAATTCAAATCGACGGAGAGAGTGTCAATCAGATCCGGATCGCTGCCCAGCGGCAAAATGGCAGTCAGGGTGCCATAGGTGGCCGAGCCATAAACCGTCTCGACCTTCTTATAGGTCTGGTCGTCGAACGAGACGTAGATATCGCAGCCGCCATAGTCGGCGAGGTTGCACCCGATCGCGCACCATAGCTCGAGCTGATTGGCGAGCTGCGGAGGCGCGTCGAAGATCACTGCCGGCGAGAGATTGAGCGGAGGCGAGACGTTGTAGTTGGTGGTGAAGCCGGCCGGAGCCTGCGTCGCATAGCTGCCGGCCGTTGCCACCCCGCTGGGAAACTCCTCGGCCTGGACCGTCAGGTTGCCCTTTTCGTTCTCCTCGATGCTGGTGATGCGCACCGGAAACTGGTCGAGCCCGAGTCGCGCATCCGTTAGGGTGACGATGTCCATGGGCTCGAGCAGGATCTTGTCGAGTCCCAGATCGAACTCGAAAGTGTTGCGGATGTAGAGCTGCCGCTGAAGAATCAGGTTTGCGACCGTCAGGGCGACGTTCGCCGATGTGATGCCGTCGGCTTGGACATCCGGCATCACCCGCAACCCGTAGGTCTCGATGTTGGCCGTATCGTTGGCCACCGCCCTGGCGGGATCATAACTGTTCGATCGAGCCTTGTACGTGATTTTGACCTGGTTGTACGCATCCGCCTTTGTCTTCCGCGTGATAGTGATCGGATCCGTGTGGCCGCGATCGAGGAAGTCGTCATCAGTGAGGTCGTATTGCACTGTCAGGCTGGGCGTGAAGGTCGCGCCGTTTCCGGTGACAGGCTCGTCGCCGTATGGGATGATTTTGACACGCCCCTCCGACCAGATTGCGGCGGAGTTGGTCTGCTGCAGCCAATCAGAGATCCACTGGGACGCCGATTTCTGCTGCGCGAGCGCCGGCGACAGGAACAGGCCGTTCGCCACACAGTAGTCGGAATATTGCGTCATGTCGCCAACCTGGGCACTCGCAAATCCGACGCCGTATTGCGGATTTGTCAGGAAGTCCGGGATGAACGCCGCCGGGTTGGCGTCTTCGACGCCATTCCCGTAAATGAGCAGCCCCTGCACCTCGAAGTTGTGATTGGGCAGTGTCGGGCTCGTGCCCATGTCGTAATAGCCGGTGGCGACATAGGCGATGCCCGGGTAGCTGATGGCCTCGCTCGGAAAATTGGTGGTGAGGTATCCCCACGTCGCCTGCGGCGCCGTGCCGGTGAAAAGCGTCAGGCCCAGGGCGGACATGCTCGTCAAGTCTTTGTTGGCCCATATGGTGCCGATGCCGCCTATCGGCCCCTCGCACAAGCCCATTGCCACGGCGGCCGAATATTCGTAGGTCGAGGGGCTGCCGGCGCCGCCTTTGCCACCACCCCCGCCACCACCTTTGCCACCACCCTTGCCACCACCGGAACTCTTCGCCGTGGCCTGAAAGTTGCCGTACCACAGAAGATTCGTGGACGCGCGCATGGTGCCGTAAATGATGGGCACCGGGGGGCCGTACATGCTGGTCTGGAAGTTGATGCCGGCCGCGACGGAGCTATATGCGGACGTGGGCCGCGCGCCGCCTTTGCCCCCCATCCCCATCAGCCGTCAACTCCATTCATGGCGTAGAAGACGCGAGGCAGCCGCCCCATTTCTCCTTGTGCACCGTCAGCCAGCACCACCATGCCTTCGCGGCGATGGGCATGGATGATCGTGGGCCAGTTGACCACGATTCCGCCATGGGAAAAGCACCGGCCGTATTTGTAGGCCACGACATCGCCCGGCTGAGGCGAGCCCACTTCATGGCCATACCGCTTGAGCCACCGCAGATATTCCTCTTTCTCCTGATGCATCATGATGTCCGGCGGATAATTGCCGGGATCGACGCGGGATACGAGGCCCGTGCGTTCGAACACCTCGGCGAGCAGCATCGCACAGTCCACACCCGCGCCCTTGATGCGGCCGCGATGATGATAGGGCGTACGCAGCCATGAGTGCGCCTCAGCCACCACGGCCGCGCGCTTTGCGTTGTGTGTCATTAGACCGCCGTTTCAGGATCAGGGACATATGGGCATCCCCGGAAATTGCCCAAATTGTTGAACTTGCTTTGGCAGGTCCCCTGCGTGAGATCGCAACCGGGATAGATATTGAACGCATCACCCGGCGTCGGAGCATTGGGAAACGGGTAGGTCAATACCGCCACGCCAGGCGTCCACGTCTTGACCGTGCGCGAGGCGCCCGCATTCGCCCCGGCGGTGAAAATCATCATGCCTTGGGCAAAATAGCCGGACGCCTGTGTCAGCGCGCACAAGACAGTGCCCGATGTGCTTCCGCCGGCCGCCGTCGACGTCTGCTGGAACGCCGCCTTGGATAAGCCGCAGCCGGCGTCGTACAGGATGTGCATGCACGGCGGCTGATAGGTATTGCGCGGCATCTGGAGGTTCAAGAGCTCGAGCCAGCTCTTCACCGTGATCTTGGCTTCGGTCCGCGAGAATGTGCAGTCCGAGACCTGCCCTTCGAAACGGAATACGGGGCCGGGAGACGTATCGCCGAAGGTCGCCATGAAGGCGGTGTAGAGCGATACGACGGCCCCGTCCAGGAGGCCGTTGACGATGGCCGCCAGGATTGGCGTCCCGTTATAGGTGTCCGTGAGGTCCGGATACAACTGGATCTCCAGTTGGTCCACATCTAGCCCCACGTCAAGTTTCAGGCTGCTGCGCTGGATTTTCGGCCCGAACGGGACGTACGTGGCCCCATTCCAGGCGATCGGCTGATCCGCGCTGGTGTAATAGAGCGTCCGGGCGTCTGCCAGCGCAATCTGATAGAGATCGGCCATGACGAACTGGCGAGAGGCCAATAGGTCGATGAGCGCCTGAGATGCGGCGATCACAACTTCACCGACTGGAATTGCAGCTTCTTGAGCCGCCACAGGTCTTGCATGAACTCTTCGAACTCGGCTGTGTCCTGCATGAAGCGCGCGCGGAAATAGAAAGATCCCGTCCAGGTAAGCAACGCGCCGGCGGGGGGCGCTCCGGTGAAACTCACGATCCCCGTACTGCCGATCGTATAGCTTCCGGCTTGCAATACCCCGTCCACATAGACGGACGGATTTCCATTGACGTTCTGAATCGGCTCGAGATAACCGCCAACGCCCCTGAGGAGCTGAAATGCAGTCGTCGTTCCGTCCCCGGTGCCGAACGTCTGCGTGGTGACCGTGTTGTCCGTTGGGTCGCTATAGAGGAATGTGTCGTAGCTTCCCTGCCGCGCCAGGAAAAACCCCATGAGCGTCTGCAGCTCCTGGTTGATGTTGTCGCCGCGCAGAACGTCATAGGTCAACATAAACCGCCACAACGGATAGCTCATCATCGCCGCCCGCAGCTCGAGGCCAGAGACCGTCTGCTGCGTGAGTGTCTTCCACACAGGAGCCTTCGACACCGACCAGGACAGCCCGGGCAGCACGGGAAACACGACGTCGCTCACGGGGCCTCAGCTCACAAATTCCGGTTGCGCATGTGCGCCTGCAGCGCGGCGGCGAGCTTCGGCCCATGCGCCCTAAGAAATTGACCCACGTCACGACTGTCCCACGACTGCACGTTGTAATGGACGTGCATGCCGGCCCCGCCCCCCTCGCTGATGAGTTTGTCCAGGCCGGCGGACTTGTCCGCCGGCAGAATGGTTTCGTTCTTGTGCACAAAATTGAGCCGGTCGGCCGGTATCTGCCATGCGCCGCCTTCCGACGACGCCACGCTACCGACTAGGCCCACAACAGTCGCCATGGCGGCGGGCGCGGCCACAGCTGCCAATGCTGGCCCGACGTACGGGATTCCAGACAGCGCCGCGAACGTGCCGGAAAATGTCTTTGCTCCGTCCGCCAGAATTCCCTTGATGACCGTCGCGGCCGAGGCCATGAGTCCCTCGGAATCGGCGGCCTTTTGAACGGCAAGCCGCGTTGTCGTACCGGTGACGGACGCGGTCGTCTTGGCCATCTCGTTGGCCGCCCACTGGGTCACCATCTTGACGCCAGCGTTCACGAACTCGGCGACCACCGAGTTGAGCATGTTGAGCTCGGCCTTTTGCCACGTCGTGGTGCCCATGACAAGCCCCTTGACGGTGGTGTCGAAGGCTTGCGAGACCGGCTTGAATGCGTCTTGCCACGCCTTGGCCGATGCCTGAGCCGCCTGCTCGTGCAGCTTCGTGACCTCCAGGGCATGCGCCTGGTGCATTTGCTTGAGCTGGTCCAGGAGCTTCTGAAGCGCCACCGGATCGGCGCTCGGATCGCCTTGCAAGAGAGCGATGCGCTTTTGCTGTGCGTCCGCCTCGATCGCGTATTTCTGATCCTCGAACTTCTGCTGCAGCTTGAGCATTTGCTGTTCGGTGATCTGGCCGGTCTTGAGGAGCGTCTGGGTCTTCTGCTGCTCAATGGCGAGCTCGTTGAGCGCTTCCTTCTGCGATGCCTCGATCTTCTCCAAAGCAAGCCGTTGATGCTCTGTCGCCGCTTTTTTCATCTGCTCGAGCTCGAGCGAGTCAATCTTGCGCTGAATGGCCGTCCGATCCTGCGCCGTCACCTTCTCGGTATCCAGGATCTTTTGCCAATACGCGATCTCCTGCTGGAGCGACATTTGCCGTAGATCGTTCGTCCGGGCGTAGTAGGTCTGGGCGTCGGCGAGTTCCTTTTCGTAGGACCCCATCATCGATTTCGGCGCGTGATGCTTTGGCGCGGTGCCGGTGTTGGCGCCGATGCTTCCGGTTGGCGCTGACTCGGTCGTTCCCGAATCGACCGTAGCGACCTTCTTGCTGCCTGCGTCGAGGCTCGCAAAAAATGCATCTTGCTTCTTCTGCAATGCATCGACATCTGATTTCCATCCACTCCAGATGGTGCCAGCCTGCGTCGGGTGCGCGACCGTCGCCGCCACCGCGGCCAACCCCATTCCAAATGCTCTCACCGTGTTTGTCGCCGCAGTGATGATCTTGGTCGCATCGACGATAATGTCGCCGATTTCCCTTCCAACGTCATGGAACAATCCGCCTTTCTTGGATGCGTCGACGAAGGCACTGGAGAGGCGGGTAAGCGCAGGAATCATGTCGGCGCCGATCCGCTCCCGCATCGCCCCCATCACCGCATCCAGCTCCTTAAACTTTTCACTGGCCTGCTCGCCTTTCTCGATGGTCTGTCGGTCCAACACGATACCCAAGTCGCGCGCTTTGGATGCTAAATCGTCGAGACCTTTGCTGCCGAGGTCGAGAGTCGGGATGAGCTCCACGCCGGCCCGACCGAACAGCGCTTGTGCATTCGCGCTCTTGTTCGCACTGTCTGCCGCGCCGCGATAGGCATCCGCGATTCGCATGAGCAGCGCGTGCGGGCTGCTGCTCTTGATCTCCTCTTGCGAAATGCCGACGTTCTCGAATGCCGCCACCGCCGTCTTCGAGCCGTTCTCTGCCTGCAACATCACCCTTGAGAGAGCGCGCATCCCATCACTCATCGTTTGCGACGATGCGCCCGTCGCCGTGGCGGCATAGCCGAGCTCTTGCACCTGGCCAGTCGTCATGCCGGTCATTTGAGCAGTGCGGCGAATTTGCTCAGACGCCTCCGCGAAGTCCTTGCCCATGTCGAGTATCTTTTCGCCGACAACGCCGCCCACCGCAAGCTCGCTGATCGCCATGAAAGCATCCTGCATTCCCTTGATGGTCTTGTTGGCGCTCTCGACGCTCTCCTTGACGCCCTTCATCGACTCGGCGACCTTGGCCTGGATGTCACCCATGGAAGAGGACACTTCCTGCTTGGCCTTGGAGAAGTCCTCTTGCAGACGCGCAATATTCGCGGCGATTTCGATCTCAAGCGATGCGACTTTGCTCACGCCATTCTCCCGCCCGCTGCTCCAAACATCGTGATGAACTCCTCCAGATCCTTCTCGGTGTTCTCGGCGCCCTCAGGGAAGAGCATAGGTGCGCCCGAGAGTGGCAAATCCTTGATCTCGATCCCAAGATAGCTCTGCACCATGTCGCGCAAAGGGGGGCGCTGGCGCCAGTTTCGGGCCAGCGCAAACAGCCGGGGCAAATCCACCTGCGCGTCGATATAGTCCCAAGTCCAACCCGTGCGCTCGATAACGAGGCAATATAGGCTGTCCCAGTCTATCGATCCCCCGGCAGCCGTTCCCCCGACAGTCCCTCCTCCACGCCAGAGACCATCATCACGGTTCGAAATGCGAGCCCCACGTTCCCGATGTCCAGATATTTCGTCTCGAATTCCTCTTGCGTGAGCTCCGGATAATTGCGCTGGAGAGCCGCAAGCACCACGTCGGCCATCACAGACATGCTTGCCGCCTTGCCGCCCTCGAAAACCTCCGAATGGCGCCGCAGGATACCGAGCGGAGCTGGTGGCATAACGAACTCGCGGTCACCCATGACGATCTTCTTCCCGTCAATAAGCATTCATCACCCCTTAATTCGTAATGGACAAGGTCCCGACATTGTTGCCGGAATCGGCCATCACCTCGAGATCCAGTTCGGGGATCGTGTAATCTTCGACCTTGGTCTGCAGCGAGAGCTTGTTAGACGTGCATTGATTGAGCACGAGCGTGATGTTCTTGCCCGCGACCGTCACCGTGAATACGCCTTTGAATGTCGGCGTCGTGCCCATGGTTTGATTGGAGAGCGCGATCTGTGAGCCGCCCGTCGGGGAGGTGTAGAGGTAGTCGATATAGACATCTAGGCCCGCATCTGCGGCCGCGAACGTATAGACGCCGGCGGCAACGGAGTATTGCCCTTGGGCGGGTGCAGCTGCGACTCGCGTGAGCGGGATTCCGGTCGCCGCATAGACGACACCCAAATCGGTGTCCCATGTCGTCGAATTCACCGCATTGTAGGTATAGGGCGTGGCGGCCGGGATGGACGCAACTTCGCCGACGGCCGAGAGCAACAGCCCCGTCGTAATGGCTTGACCAAAAAACAGGTCGTTCAACGCGCTCGCATTGATTTGCGCGAACTTCGCTTTTCCCGTGAATTTGCCCTGGCCGCGGCGAATGTCGACAGCCACCTGATTCTGCCCGAACAGTGATTTCGTCGAATAGGACAGATCGAACTGCACGTCCTGAAGGGTTGCAAGCTTGCGCGGGGTGGAATTCGCCGCGCTCGAGATGCCGTAGAGGCTGCCAGCGCCGAAACTAAGCATGGTCTCTTACTCCTGTGAAATAGGAAGCCCGCTTCTGCGGGCCTTGATGCGTGCAGATCCGATGATCAGCCCAATCGTGCCTTGAGTTCTTCCTTGAGGTCGTGCGCTTTCACGCGGAGCCGATTGTATGCATCCGTCTCGCGCAGATGAGGGATGCTGTGAATCACGTCCCCAAGCCACTTGCCGACCGTCTCGTCGACGATTTTGTGGACCTCGTTCTCGAGAGAATTGGCGAGACCCTTACCTTCTTCGACGGCTTTCTGTGCGGTCGTTTCGATTTTGGTCTTCGCGGCTTGCACGCTGCTCTTCGTACCCATGTTTGGTTACCTCAAGTAGTGGATGATGAAGTCGATCGACTTGGTGTAGGCGTTGACCAACTCGTCGTAACTGTCGTGCGGCGTCCCATCCTGGAAACACCACACGACGACACTGCCGCCAATCGTCCCCGACTGGTTATGGCACGCCACGCGCACCGACTCGCGCAAGCTCACCAGGTCATCGGCCACGTTTCCGAGGCAGTTCACCTGCATCCGCGCCGTGACGGTCTCCGTCTCCCCGATCCGTGGCGCGTCCGGCTTGTCGCTGACGAGCTCGTAGACGATCGCCGGCAACGGATCGGATTCGGGGCGCGTGTCGAGATAAATCCGGTCGCCGACAACGGCGGCGACCGCCGGCGAGGCGTTGAGCAGTGCGTAAATGACACTCTCCGCCCTCATTTTTTGCTGGCTTCCTTCTCAATGCGCGATTTCATGTAGTCGCGAACCGCCTCGATGGCCTCTTGCGCCTTGTTGTCGATCGCCGGGCGCATGAAGGGTTGCTTTTTGGCGCCAGGGTGATCTATAGCCTCTTTGAAAAGCCCGGCGACGAAGAGGCTCTTGCGGTTCTTTGGCTTGATCCAATGGCGTGCGGTGCCATATTCGACCATGTGGGCGTACCAGGCTTTCTTGCCGCCAGCCTTGATGCTGGCCTGGACGCGACCATGCTTCGATCGCATCGAAACATGGATCGATTCGCGCAGCGCCCCGGGCGTTTCCCCCTTTGGGACATGATCGCCCACGGGGCATAGGCGCTTGGCCTCGTCGGCGATAATCTGCGCGCCGGCGCGCAGCCCTCCGCGCACGACATTGGCCTCGATCTTTGCCGGCAAGTCGTCGAGCAGCGCCTGGAGTTCCGCAAGCCCCTCGACCTTGAGATCAGTCATCGAGCGCCAAACAATAAAGCACGATGTACTCCTTGCGGGATACGCGCTGGATCCATTCGATGCGGAGAATGACGCCGTTCTCAGCCGAAAGCGGATTCTCTCCGATGACAACCTGGCTCAAACTGAATCCCTCGCGCGGCAGGACCACATGCATTGCCGGGCGCACGTCGGGGCGGTAGCGGACGGTGATCATCTTCGTGGCCTGGCTTCCCATGGCCTTGGCCTTGAAGATCTCGTGGCCGTTCATATCCTGAACGTTGGCCCAGACCGTGGCCAGCGTCGACCACGATTCGTCGTGGCCACCGAGCGCGCCGCGCACGACGTTCATCTGCATGACCATGACGCGCTGCTCCAGAATGCCAGCGGCAACAATGGTCACCGAGCAACCCCCACCGCGCGGACGCGAATTCCCTTCTTGACGTCACGGACAGCAACGTCGATATTGAGCGGCAGCCCCAGCCGCAGACCAAACCGCGTAAGCGCGATATATGGCCTCACCCACCAAGCGATGCTGATTTGCAAGTGCACACGTATGCACATTTCAGAAAACCACGGTAAACGGGTCAAGAAGCCGGTCCACCCACTCGAGCGGCTGGACCTTCACACGCTCAACCACCACATCCGCCTCGCGGTGTTGATAAAGCGATCCTAGCCGGATCTTCATCCACGCCTTGAGCCCCTCCGGCACGACGCCGACGAGGCTCGTTCCGCTTCCCGCGTCCGCCAGAGGGATGACCGCGCCGCCGGCGGTCGCCGAAAGCGTATAGACGCCTGGCGAGACGACAGACTGAATGAAATAGTTCGTGTTTGGCGACAGCGCAGCCGGGGGCGCGCCTCCGACGTTCGACAGTTGCACGCAGTCGCCGACGTTGTATGGCCACCATGCGCCTTGCACGGTCATTGTGTTGCCGATCAGGCTGAACGTGACAGGCGCGGCGTATCCCGACCAGAAGTCCACCTCGACGGCGCCGATCTGGGGCAGCGGAATAGGCCAGATCTGCCCAAAAACCGGAGTGATGCGGCATGGTTCGGAGGTGTAGTCCACGGTATAGTCCGCAGACGGCATCGTCTGGGCAGTGCCGTCCATCGCCGTGTAATTGATGGCTGAAACCTGCTGAACCTGCGACCTCTCCAGGAAAATCGCATGTCCCGGCAGCGTAAACCGCTTACCCCACGGCACGCCGATCAGCGTCGGGCCCGGGAACGAATCGATGACGAGCTTCCACTTCTGCTGGATGATGGCGCGCCGGGTGTAATTCTCCGCATATTGGCGCGCGGCAGAGATCAGCGCGGTAATGAGCTCGTCATCATCCGTAATGTCCACCCGCAGATGCAGCTTCGCGTCAGCAAGGGACAGCGGTTCGACCGCGGGGGCCTGAAGGAGTCTGTAAGGCATCGATCACGACGGGGCGACGCGAGTCGCCCCTTGTCCGCTAGCCGACCTGTTGGACAACGCTGGCCGCATTGAGCACGCTGGCGGGCTCATAGCGCGTTTCGCCGGCAATCAGCACGGCTGCCGTCTCGGTTGCGGCTGTCCCGACCGTGACCGTGAGCTGCACATAGTCAAAGCCGTTGGTGGAGTCCAGTTCCTCCGCGCGCAGGTCGATGGTTGCCTGGACGTTGTTGCCGCCCGCGGCTTGTAACGTGGTGATCGCCTTGCCGGAGCCTATGGCCTTGGCACCGGTGCCGGTCGCATCCTGGGCCTGCTGGATGCTGGCGTCCACCGTTGCGGCGGCGCCGAAGGTGCCAACCATGATCAGAGCGAGCAGGCGCTCGGCGTTCGCCATAGAGATCCAGCCGCTCGCCGCAGCGCCCGCTGCCTGGGAACTCGGATTGATCGTAGCGAGAACGCCAAGGCTCTCGGAAAGTTTCACGTTTTCCATGATTTCGTCCTTATGGGATTGCGAAAAGGGGCGCAAGCGCCCCTATCGGATCAGCGTCGCTTAGCGCGCGGCCAGTTGGATGAACGGGGACAGCGTCGTTGCCCCCTTCGCCGGCTGGATCGGTGCGACGATCTTCGGTTGACCGTCCAAACGGAAGATGGTACGGAAAGCTGTCGCGTCGGCGTCGAAATACAGATGCATCGAGGTCGCCGTTTCCATTCCCCCCTGCTTCGTGATGGTCTGATAGTACGAGAGATCGACCAGGCTCACATCCGCCTGCGAGGAGAACTGCGCGGCATGCTGGGACACGAGGATCGGACGGCCGAGAAGCGTCCCGTAGGGCGATCCGACCATGCCGCCGACACCGGCACCGAGGGGCAGATAGATCGGATAGTTTCCGAGGGTCAGCGTAAAGAGCGCCGGCAACACGCTGTTGTTGATGATCCAGACGGCGTTCTTGAAGCTGCCGGGCGGAAGCCGGGAAATCATGTTCGCCAGATTGGACGTGGTGAGCGTGCCGGTCTGTTGGCCGTTGTCCTTGGCTTGTACGACTGCTGCGGGTCCTTGCAGCGCACCTAGCGGGATGCCGCCGCCGGCACCGAACAGCAGCGTCTCGTTGACCTTCCATTGCATCCGGCTCGCCACCTTTTTCGGCAGGTACGAAGTGAGCGCATCGGTGTCCTCGAGCAGCTCGTCGGTAATCGGCACCAGAGCCATCAGCTTTTTGAGGCGAAGCGCCGAGGTGCCAAGCTTCAGCTTGGAACCCGTGGCCGCAGCTGCCTCCGCCTGCCACTGAACGGTGATGCCGTCGGTTCCCCACGGCGTCGTCTCGTCTTTCGGGAACACCATGGAGTTTCCGCTCACCTCGACGCCGTCGGTCAAAGGCAGCAGTGCCTCTTCGTCCAGGGACAGCATGAAAATGTCCTTGGCGAACTCTGGCGGCACGAGGAAGCCACCGTCCGCGCCGGCGGCTTCCGACCCTGCCACACCTGGGGCGACCGCGCCCCGCAGAGGAATCAGGCGCTGGTCGACACCGTTGCCCGGCATGGCGGCATGGTGCACGCTACGGGCATACTCGCCGAAGTTCTTGAAGCCGGCCTTGGGGTCGGCTGCGGCGCGATCCTCCACAACGGCAGTCGAGCCGTTGCCGGCAATCACCGCAACGGCACCTGCAGCAGCTTGAGCGGCCAGCATCTCGGTTTCGAGGTCGATTTGGGCTTCAATACGGCCGATTTCGCCGTTTCTGCCCTCGGCTACGGCCTTGAAGCGGTCAAAATCAGCCTTCTCGGTATCCGTCAAGTCACGGTTCTCGGAGGCCGCCTTGTCCAGAATCGCGGACGCGGATTGAAGCGCGGCGAGCTTTTCTTGCGCAGCCGCGGCTTTTTTGGCCTGCAATTCGCGGAGTTTCTTGTTCATTTCGGGGTCCTTAAACGAAAAAACCCGCAGAAGGCGGGCTTTGGACATAAAAAACCGCCAAAAGGCGGCTGTTTTTTGCTGCGGGTCGCACTTCCCGCCATTGGACGGGACTGCCAGACCTTAGAGCCTGGCAGGGCGGGCTGTGCTAGCCCAAAAGCGACAGGCTGTGCCGCAAACCGGCAATATTGGAAGCCTTTTTGCTCGGCACCGCGCTCATTTTCTTCTGCATGGACCGGATGACCTGCGGCATCGTGGCAATCCCGTCGATCATGCCGGCGTTTCTGGCGTCCTGTGCACCCAGCACGCGCCCTTGTCCCATTCCGTTCTTCACGGTGGCCGGATCCGTGCCGCGCGCCTGCGCAACGCCGTTGACAAACGCTCCGTAATAATCATCGACGCGGGATTGCATGAACCCCAGGGCGTCATCGTCCAGTGGCTCGTAAGGATTGCCTTCAACCTTGTACTTTCCGGCCGAGATCAAGGTCGTCTTGATGCCCGCCTGGTCGAGCATCCCGGAAAAGTCCATGTGCGCCTGCCACACACCGATGCTTCCGACCTCGCCGCTCGGCATGCAATAGAACTCGGAGGCCGAGCAGCCGATCCAATACGCCGCGGACGCCGCAAGACTGTTCGCGAGCGCCACGATTGGCTTTTGCTCGCGGGCGCCCATCATCATCTGGGCGACTTCCTGGACGCCATAGACGGATCCGCCGGGCGAGTCGATGGAAACGAGGATCGCGCCGACACCCGGGTCGTTCACCGCGCTCATGAGGTCCGCCGCAAACTCGTCAACGCTCGTGTCGGCAAACCAGTCCGGATGCTGAGAGATGACGCCGGTCAGGGAAATGACGGCGATCGCACCGCCCAGGGAATTCGGCGAGCGCGTCAGCACAGGTCCAACGCGGGGCGAGTTTGCCCGTGGGGCCAACACGCGACGAGGGATGAAGCCCGGGATCATCGCCCATGGACGGGAGGCCGTCTCCACGCGCCAAGCATCGAGGGGAGCGCGGCTATCCTTCTTGCCCTTGTCGCTATCCTGATCCTTGTCGATCATTTCAATCAGCTCGCCAGCGGCGTCGAAAATCTCCTGGTCATGCTGCTGGCCGGAGCGCTGGCGATCGCCGATCAGTGCGGAACGGTAAACCTTCCCCTCCTTTCCGATCGGATATTTGTAGTGCGCTTTCGTGTCCGAGTTCTCGGCGTCGTCGATCCCCAGAAACCATCCACTATATTCGGCCCAGTCCTGATCGCCGAGGATCTTGTTCTGGTCGTCTGCATCCCAGGACCATGGCGTGTCGCGGTCGACCTTACCGTCCTTGATGAGCTGCTTGGCGTTGGCGACCCCCTTCGGGTTCAGTTGGACAGGCATGACTCAATCCTCTCTTGATGTTGCGAGCGATAGCAGGGACGCGATGATTTCAGGTTCACGCAGCCCGGGCGGGAAATTCGCGCACCAGGCGCGCGACGCGTTCATGCCTACGGCGAGTGACTCTGCCACCATTTCCGCGTCGTCGTCAGAGACGCCGGACTTCGCGAACCGGCGCGCGAGGCGCGCGATGTTTGCGCTCAAGACGGCCCCGAGACGGGCATGCTGTTTCTGGGTGCCATCCGACCCCGGCGCCGGGGTCGGATGGCTGCCATCGGATCCGACGGGGCCCATATTGAGGGCCATAAGTGGCGCATCGAGCCCAGGCAACGGGTTCAGATGTTCGCGCGTCCGCGCCTCGTTGCGTGTGAGCCACCCGGCCATGATGCCCATCTGGTAATACGTCGCCCGCGCGACAGAATCGCCGCGGAGCAGCTGCGAGAAGAGGAATTCCGCCTCGAGTCCGTCATCGTCGAAGAGCAAATCTGCCTCGATCGCGGCCTCCCAGCGTTCGGCCATGGGCCCAAGCGTCTCCTGCACGAATTCCTGCGCCTGCTGCTCGATGTTGTTGTTTGTCGCGGCCGACAGATCCCCGATCTTGTGTGGCGGTACGCCAAACCAGCGTGCGATGTCGTTGACTTGCCATTTCCGGGTCTCGAGAAATTGCGCGTCATCAGGCGTCACGCTGATCTGGTGATATTTCATGCCGTACTCGAATACGGCGATCTTTCCGCGGTTGACCCCCGCCTGCGCCTCCTGAACGGATTCGCGAAACTGCTCGCGTGCCATCTTGTCTTTGAACGTGCCGGGATATTCCACCCAGCCGCCGGCTGGCGTCGCATCATTGGCAAAGAACCGCGCGCCGTAGTTCTGCGCCGCGATCGCGCCACCTACACTCTCGCGCGCAAGCGCGATGGGCGACAGCCCAATGATTCCGTCCGCGCTTAAACCACGCAAGTGCCAGATCTCGCCGCGCGAGAACATGACCTGGTTGCCCTGCAGATCGCTGTATTGGTAGCTCCAGTTGCCTCCAGGCTGCAGCAGGATCTTGACGCGATCCGGATGCAGCGGAATCAGGGCGACGATGTTCCCGCGCGCATCAGAAACGATCTGGTTGTATGCGTTGCCGCGCAGCGCCAAATGGCCGGCCATCATCTCTCGCCACTCGAAGCCGTTTTGGTACGGATTCGGGCGCCGAGCGATGAGGCTATAGACCGGATGGTCGGTGACGATGTCCTTTCCGCCATCCGGACGATTGCGATAGAGGCAAAATGGCAGGCTCGCGAACTGCTGGGCGATGATTCGCACGCACGCAAACACGGCCGAGAGTTGCATCGAAGCATCGGCAGTGACGCGAAGGCCTGCCGTCGTGTGGACGCCAACAGGCTCGAACCAAAACGACCCCCATGGCGAGCGATCCATGGCGAATCGCTTTGCGAGCCACGACTTGATGCCCACTAGAGCACCATCAACTCATAACTCGAGTCGATTACCGAGCCAGACTCGCTGTTTCTGACCATCCAACGCCCCAAGGCCATGATTAACGCGACCACTCCGTCGATTTTGTTCTCTTCGCGCTCTTTGCGAGGATAAATGTTGTCCTTCTGGTCACGGTGGCACACCACGTTCGAAACCATCCAGGCGAGAATCGGGTCCCCATCGTGAGTCAGTTGCTTTTTCAGCACGAGGGCCTCGAGCTCCTTCATCGGTTCGCTGAAATTGAGCACGGTTGGCCGCATTTCGACCATCGGAAGACCTTCGGCGATCAGATGGTTGCTCAGCTGCATGGCCTGAAATGGGTCAAAAGGCACTTCTTTCATGTCGCAACGGCTCGCATCCTCGATCAAATCCGCCTCGATCTGGTCAAAGTCGGTCACATTGCCCGGCGTGAGCGTGAGCAGCCCTTGTTTTGCCCATCCGGAATATTGGCTGTTCCGACCATCTTCAGCCGCCGCTTCCGGAAGGTAATACTTCATGAAGACGAAATAGCGCCCCTCGCGACGATAGACCTTCGCTTTCGCGGCGATGTCCACCTTGCTCGCCAAATCGAGTGACGCAATGCATTCGGTCCCTGCAAAATCCTCTTCCTGGAGGCTCTGGTCGGCGCAGGCGTCCCATGCGCGCATATCCATCCAGGCGCTGTCGGCGTTCACCCAGACGTTGAGCCGCTTCGTCAGAAAATTGTTGAGCGCTGACGGCTTGTTCATCGCCTCGCGAGCGCTTCGCTCGAAATCGTCTGACAAGACACTAACGCCGTAATTGGGATTCGCCTTGCGCCAGACCGCTGGATCGCGCCAGTCATCGCCATCGTCGATCGTATAGACGATGCCGAAATAAGTGTCATCGTCGAAGACGCCCTCGAGCATCTTCACAACGTACGTGCGTTGCTCGTAGCAAATGCCTGCCCGATCGGTGCCGGCCGTCGTGATCGAGAGGAGCAGCGATTGCTCGCGCGCGCCGCGAGCGGTATCCACCACGTCATACACGTCGCGGCGCTTGTGGGCGTGCAACTCGTCGACGATGCAGCAATGCGGATTCAGGCCGTCCAACGTGCTGCCTTCCGCGTTTAGCGGCTCGAATTTTCGAGCGTCATCGGGTAAGTAAACGCCCCGGATCTGCGCGTCGATTCCGCCGGCGGCAAACGCAGCCTCGCGCAGCACCATCTGGCGCGCGACGTCAAACACAATCCTCGCCTGGTCACCCGTCGTGGCGACGCTGTAGACTTCCGCTCCGGATTCGCCGTCGCCGGCCAGCATATAGAGCCCGATGCCGGCTGCCAACGTCGACTTCGCATTCTTGCGCGCAACTTCGAGATAGCCGGTCGTGAAACGGCGAAGGCCTGTTGCCTTGCTCAACCAGCCGAACAGATTGCAGACGATGAAGCACTGCCAATCTTCAAGGGTAATCTTGAGGCGTTGCCTCGCCCAACGCCCTTTGATGTGCGGCAGCTGCTCGATGAAGGCGCAAGCCCTCTCGGCTTGCTCATCGCCATAACAAAATGGCCAGTCTTCCTGTATGCCGCGGTCCAGGTCCCGAAGAAAGCGCTTGCACGCCAGGATTTCGAATTTGCCGGCGATCTCGCGGCCGGACGCGACCCGCTGTGCATAGTCTGTCGCGCGTTCCGAATAGCTCATGCGTCTATTTGATGAACGACCCGATAGAAGGCTTTCCGTGCTCCGTGCCTTCGAACAGGTCGCCGGTCGCATCGCTCGGGGTCACCCGAGAGCGCGCCGAGGGCGACATGCCGAATTCCGCAAGAAACGACTTACACTGTTCCATGGCCTTGTTGGCCACGTTGAGCCACACGCCCTGTACCTTGAAGCCGTTTGGCGTAATGTCGACAAGCCCTTTCTCGCCGAGCTCTCGGATCTTCTCCTCGGCTTCGACGTAGCGTCCCCACGCAGTGCAGTACATTGCCAGCGCTGCCACGTCGATCCGACTGATCAGGCCGAGGGTCTCGAGCTCTGGGGTGACGCGCTTCCACTCCTTCAGCGCCGCGCCCTTCAGGTGCGTCGGCGCGCGCGGAATCTCAACCGTCGGCGCGACGGCGTCGCGCAGACGCCCGGGCGCAAGCTTGCTCGGATTGCCGCGTAGCAAGTGCACATTCGCCGGTAGTGGTTTAGGTCCGCGTTGTCCCATGATCCGATTACCCGTTGTGGCTTGGGTATACCCCCCCCAAAAACTCGCGCGTGCAAAAAATTGGTTGCGCGACGGTCTTGAAATGAGCACCCCGCAAGGATTTTTGCCCCCTATGGGTGGCCATTTGTCGACTGCCGGCCAAAGCCGCCGTCATCGGTCGCAGTCTTGTGGTCGTGACACCGTTTGCAGAGTGACTGGTGGTTCCCCGGATTCCAGAACAGCTTCCGGTCGCCCTTGTGCGGGACAATATGGTCCACCACGCTCGCCGGCGCCACAATTCCATGCCTTTGGCACTCCGCGCAAAGTGGATTCTTGGCCAGAAACGTCTCGCGGTATTTTCGCCAGCGGTGGTTATACCCCCGCGACGAACTGGACCCACGCCGCTCGTCGTCGCGCTTGCGCATTTGTTGCTTATGCTTGTCGCAATACCCGGACAGCCGCACGAGAGCGCCACACCCTGGATAACGACACGGCGTCGGTGCTGCAATAGGCATTGTTTTCGTCTGATCTGTACCCGATTCCGGCAACGTCATTGCAGACGCATCGAGCTGCGGTCCAAGGAGGAATAGGGGGGAGCCGAAAACAAAAAAGCCCCGAAACATTGAGTCCGGGGCTTCTATCGGGTGAACCTCACACCAAGATAGCGAAATTTATACAGAAACCGGCAAATGTTGGCAAGGGTTTTTTTCATGTGCCCTCCAATATGCCGCCCTCGCCAGCTCCTTTGCCAGAATCAACCGATCGCGGAACGTGCGCACGCAGCAACCGCAGCGTTTCGCTTTGCTCTCCTGGTCATCGCCCCACAAGTATTGGATCGCGAGAGCGCGCTTGTAGCGATCCTGCAGAGAATTGATCGCGCTATCCATGTCTATGGCTTCCCCATTGATGACCGGCATCGTATTGCCATACCGCGGAGGCTTCGGGCCGAGGTTATAGATTGGAAAAGGTGATCCGGCGCGCCCGACGCCTGGCGAAAACTTCCACCGCGCCCAATTTTCGAGCATCCGTTCCAGATCGTCATTGCCGCGCGCCTGTTTGCTCATTTCTTCATGCCTCCATACAGTTGATCGCCGATCTGGCGCACGAACTCGCGCTGAAAACCGTCGAGCCTCCCATCATCCAGGGACACTACGAGGATCTTCTCCTCGCGCCATCCGTCACGCTTGATCTGCTCCACGTCCGGCTTGGTCGGCTGGAGTCTCCCCAGTGGACAGCGATACCCGTTCATTTCACCTCCGTCGTGTCTGCCCCGATCACATGGCCGCCCTCGCTGGCCCGGAACGTTCCGTCCCGCAGCCCCTTGCGGATCCAGCTGTCGACCTCAGCGGGCCCGAAGGCCTTCCGGAGATCGTCGATGAACGCCGAGACCTGCGGCATCTTCTCTCTCATCCATCCCTTCTCTTTCCCTTGATGTCCCATGTGTCCCAATCGCGTGTGTGCGCGCACACATGCTCGCTGGCGCGCCCCCTCAGCCGCGGGCATGTGCGTGCCCACGTGCGAGGGCCTGAATGGGACACCTCCCGCAAACCGGCATCGGCAGCCGTTTTGCGAGGTGTCCCATTGGTGTCCCATTCAATAGATTCAATGGGACACCTCGTCCGAAAGCAGCATCGGCAGCGCTTTTCCGGTGTCCCGACCTTTTCGGGCCATTGGGACACCCGGTCCCAAAGTTCCCCATCCCTGGCAGTAAGACACGCGGACGCAGGCCTGCGCGGCTGGCTTTCGCCCAATT
>JAEHJW020008079.1_pt1 | contig 24832 bp, 9 predicted proteins | sample 9271431 | NCBI WGS metagenome assembly JAEHJW02 | reverse complement strand
GCCGTAGTTGAAAATGTAGCAGATTCTGTGCATACTTTCAAATGCTGAGAATTTATATCCCACCATAATTGTCCAACCAATGCATTTGCTGGTGCAGAAGTATTCGCAAAGTTTTCCATAATATGAATGAAATTTTCATTCAAAAATGTTCCGTAATTCGAATAATCTCTACCAACCAAAGTAATACTTGACGATGTCTCATCCACAGTAGAATCAACAACAGTCGTTAACATATTTCCATTTGTTAAAACAATATTATAAGTCATTCATCTATCCTTTTGTACAATTCGGCAACCAATCCTTTTAAGTCATTAACTTCTTTATTTAGTGTTTTTATAGCTTCGACTAAAATTGGTATCATTTTTATATAATCGACAGATAAAAACCCATTTGGCATGGCTGTCACAAGTTCCGGATAGTATTGTTTAACGTTTTGTGCAATAAAGCCTATCTGATCGTTTTTGTGATTTCCAAATTCCTTCTTCCAATTAAAGGTAACACCATCTATATTTTCTAAATTTTCAATCATCGACGAAGAAATTAAAGATATGTTCGTTTTTAAATTCAAATCCGATGCCAACAAATACGAACCAGTTGAGTACACATTTCCTTCTACTAATAATGCATTTCCTACGACAACATTTCCGCTACTTGATACTATATTAGCAACCGTGATTGTTCCAAAATTTGCAAAGTTTCCTACAAAATCAGATGCGATTATGCTTCCATTTGCTATCAAATTGGAAGAAATGTTTGCGTAAGTAAAATCACCGTATGACCCAGTAATAGGAGAATTAACTATCAGGCTACTATTTAACTGTACACTTAGAGGATATAAAGGTGTTAACGATGTAACAGTTAATGAATTGACTGTTAAATTGCTATTAGCAGTAATAGTAACGTTCGCTATAGAATTATTAAACGTTGATACATTTACATATGTATTACTCAATACTGAATTATTAGAATAATTACTTAGTTCTGAATTCAACGTTGATACATTTACATATGTATTACTCAATACTGAATTATTAGAATAATTACTTAAATCGGTTATTGTAGCATATGTATTACTCAATACTGAATTATTAGAATAATTACTTAGTTCTGAATTCAACGTTGATACATTTACATATGTGTTACTCAATACTGAATTATTAGAATAATTACTTAAATCGGTTATTGTAGCATATGTATTACTCAATACTGAATTATTAGAATAATTACTTAGTTCTGAATTCAACGTTGATACATTTACATATGTATTACTCAATACTGAATTATTAGAATAATTACTTAGTTCTGAATTCAACGTTGATACATTTACATATGTGTTACTCAATACTGAATTATTAGAATAATTACTTAGCATGTTTGTGGTAGCATACGAACCCAAAGTTGCTGTCATTTCACCAAAAGTAACATAAGTCCCAGCTGCAGTAGATGTAGTTAAATAGTTACTTAACGTAGAATTTAAATTTGCACTAGTCACATAACCAGAAATAGTACTAACATTTACAAAATTAGAATTTATATACGCGGATGTATAATATGAAGCCAAATCGCCCTGCAATGCAGATGTCGATACATAATTTAATAATTGATTTTGCAAATATACAGAAGATATATAAGTATTACTCAACACAGAATTATTTGAATAATAATAATTTAAATAATTCAAATCTGGGTATGAACTCAATGCACTTGTCAAATTGGAGTTAGTAACAAAATTACCATTAAGATAAACATTTGTTGGATATACCAACGATATGTTTGCCGTTGTAGAATACGATGACAATACATTTGACATCTCAGACAAGGTAACATAAGTGTTTCCAACGTTAGAAGAGATGGCAGTTAAATTCGTAGTTAAATCAGAAAATGTTACATATCCAGAAAGAACAGAATTCATAACAGCAGTATTTGAATAATTAGCCAAATTTGCAGATAATTGATAATCAGTTACATATCCAGAAAGAACAGAATTCATAACAGCAGTATTTGAATAATTAGCCAAATTTGCAGATAATTGATTATCGGTTACATATCCAGAAAGAACAGAATTCATAACAGCAGTATTTGAATAATTAGCCAAATTTGCAGATAATTCTGTATTAGTAATATAATTAGCCAAATTTGCAGATAATTCTGTATTAGTAATATAATTAGCCAACGAAGATGACAACGCAGACGTTGTGGCATATCCGGATAGTGTATTGACCAACGATGTTATTGTTATATAATTACTCAAAGTCGAATTAAGTGAAGATATCATTACATAATTACTTAAATCATTTGACAATGAAGTGTTTGTAACATACTGAGACATACTCGTCTGCAACACATAAGAAGAAAGTGTGTTTGTTAAAGAAGAATCAGTTACGTAATTTTGTTGCAAATAAGTAACAGTCGGATAATTCAACAAAACATAATTTAAATATCCAACACTCACAAAATTTGCACTCGCGTAACTATTAACAAGTAAATCCAAATTTGCAACGCTTACATATTCTGTTTCTAATAAACTTAAATTTGGATAATTTCCAAGAATAGAATCGAGTTGATTAAATGAAGGATAGCTCGACAATGTAGTTGCTAATTGAGAAGAAAAAGCATTTGCAGTAACATAAGAAGTTAAATACCCTTGTAGATCAGCATATGATATACCAGCCGACACATTCGCAGAAGTATTCCCACCAACTACATTCCAAATATTACCATTGAAAACTTTTATAACTTGTTCATTTTGATCATACCATAGTTGACCAGTTAATGGATAAGAAGGCGGATAAACATTCGACATATTCTCCAACATTCTAACAAAGTTTGTAGCAATCGCTTCGCCAAAATTTGTATAATTATACCCCAATAGTGAAACACCAAGAGACGTGTTTGCTGTTCCATCTGGAATAGTTGTAAATAAAGTTCCATCAGTCAAATATACATTGTATGCCATTTAAATCCCCGCTTATGTCACTGTAGTCAAATTAGTCAAGGTGCTTACACGAACTGTATATTCAACTTGAATTAATCTAGATAATGCTTTCATAAAAGGATGGAAAATCACATGCGTGAGTAACAATGCAGGCTGCGATCCAGATTGATAAGAAAACAAACCAAGTTCATCAAAAATATAATTATTATTTCCCTGACTATTATCAAAAGGCAATTGATTTGAAGGTTCGCCATAATTCAACAAACACGTTACATAAATATCTGTATACGTTGTTCCAGAAGTATGTCTAATAGTAATATTATTATTTATAGGATCTTGGTTTAGCAAACTCGTATCATCTACAATTTTGCTGTACGTTTGATTATGTAATGTTGCATTCAATGCCGTATTATTTGGTGGCAAATAAGTTATAAGACCAGTTGAATCAACACTAGTACCACCGTTACCAAAGTTCATTGTGTAAATGAAATTTTGGCTTTTATTAGCTGCACCATACGCCAATGCTTGCGAAAAATTTTCATAATGAATCGCGTTCTTTTTATCAACCAATATTTCATTAGTTTGAACATCTTTTATTTTTACATACCCTTCTATTTTTAACCCACATGCATCTAACATCGCTATCCTCGTTTATGCAATAAAACTTTTTTAGTTTCTACATCCACAATCTTTATACTATCCGCTATATTCAAAGAAGATAAATCATCTGGTTGTTTCGTTCCGTTATTAGTATTATTTAGCTTTTCTTTTTTGTTATCTTTTTCTTCATTCATTTATTAACACCGTTTTTAATTAAAAATTTTTCAAACGACACAGGATCGCTTATTCTTTTAAACTCTTCAAAAAATTCTGCGGTACTTAGCACAATTCTAGTTAATTTTTTAGATTTGCTAACATCATCGATGGTTATTAGCTTATCTTCTAATAAATACGCTAATACCAATTCACATACGTTTATATATATAATATCAAACTGATATCCACGTAAATCCAAAATATAAAGAAACACATCGTGTCTTCCAAGTTTCATCAACCCGTTAACAAAATCAAATGATGGGTTTTCCAAAACCAACGAAGCAACTTTTTCTTTCTTTTCTTTTACAAAATAATCTGTGTGTTTAAGAAAATATGTAATATAAACCGAATTAGCACTTATGTAACTAGATGCCACTTTTGTTTTTAATTCATAATCTGTTATAAGTTTCGCTATTTTTTCAAAACTACCAGATACATCAATGTACCCATTTTCAATTGAAAATATTAACCTCATTCTGAAATCTTTATTTTCCAATAATATTTTAAATTTATCATCAGAGACCATTTTTAGATTTTCTTTATTTTTTAATATGCATTTAATAAGAACATACGATAAATAATTATTTTTCAATGCATATATAAAAAAATTATGATCTTTAATTAACTGTTCAAAAAATACATTAATATAGTCTTCTTTAAATACTTTGTTATAACCGAGGTTGTTTGAAAAAAATGTTTTTTCTGCAGAAACAAATCTACCTTTTAACACTTGTACTGCATAATTATACACCGCAGATGGAAAATCGTATATAAAACTATGAATTTGTTTCCAAGGTTTTTTAATAAAGATTGCTGTATAATTTACCAATATTTTAGCATAATCTTCTGGAAAATCTGGTTTAAAATTTCCATTTTCTAATTCGTTATTTATTGCAGATTCGAAAGCATAATCACGTTTTGACATAGATTTTATTGTATCAGTTGAATTATTGTCATTTTTAAACGGAGCAACCAATAAACACTTTCTAATTATATCTGAATCGTTTAAAAAATAATCATAAACCATGCTTTTAAAATATTCATCAGTTCTATAGCTAGCAACTGTATGAATAACATCGCCAATCATATAATCGTTAATCTTTGAATAATCAAATGCTCTTTTTAATGATATTTCCATATATTCCAAAATTAAAGTTTTATATGCCATTGCTTTATCTACAAATTCAACTGGATTTACGCCAACTTGTTTATAAAAAGTTTTTGGGTTTCTTTCATAATTTTTACTTTGATCTGCATTCTTTAATTCCTCTATTTTTCCATCAAAAATATTAAATCGTATAGCAAATCGTTCGCCAGTAGATTTTACCAAAACATAAATCAGTGGTGTTTGTTCTAAACCAAAATAGATATCAAATCTACAATCGGATTTTGCAGAAGTACACCATTTTGTATTTATACCAAATTTAACAGATGCCTTTTCGGTTAAAGGCAAAATAACTTTAAATTCTTTAGAGTTTAACAAAACTATAGATTCTGAATCATCTGTTTTTATATTTTTAGATTTTTCTATCGATTGTGTTTTTTTAATAACAAAATTAAATAATTCAGAAAACGTTTTATGTTTTGCCCAATAATCTATGTCATTTTCCCCATCAGACAAACCATTTCTATCTTTAAGTTTTTTGAACATAGAAAAACAAAGGTCTACATTTTCAGGTTTTATTCCTTGTTGTATAAACTTTATTTTTGCTGTTTTAAAATCTTCAAATAACTGTTCCATTAGTAATTATTCCCCCAAGGTAAATATGAATATGCTTTTCTAATAAAGGAAGGAATTATAGCAGTATTGTTATAAATATCATAATTCCAATTGTTATTAGGATCATAAGGATTACCTGATTGATTTGTATTTGGCAACTGAGTCATAAATGATATACCCTCTGCCACCGAACCAACCAAATGAATCTGAGGAGTTCCTGTCCCCCATGTACCACGTCTTAAACCACCCAATGTATTATTTACAGTATCCACAATCGAGTATTCAATAAGTTCACCATTTATATAAACCTGTGCAAACGATCCTGTTTTTGGAAATGCAAATGCGTTTGCATTTTTTACATAAATTAAACTATCAGTAATAGAAAGATTGGCAACCAACGCAGAAACATTATTCATACTTATAGAATAAAATGACCAACCATCTATGCGTTGCGTTTCGTTGTATAAATTTTTAACAATTCTAAAACCATATGGCTGATATTCATCAATCAAATTAAGAAACTGCCCATCGACACCAATTGTGTTATTTGGAACATTAACGCTTGGTCTTGGCGAAGTTCCACTAGTTGCTACCGTAAACACTTTTATACTTAAATTGTCATACATGATACCAGGAATAAACTCTTCAGGTCCATGAGAAATCCAATAATCAATATATTGATTGGATTGAACATTTACATTTTGAATAGCATTATTTAACGTTGTGTTTGTATATGCTCCGTTCCCAATTAATGTATCAATTGGTAAGTTTTTGTAAACTCTATAATCAACACCAGTAACTGGTATTCCTGGATATTGTACACCTGTAGTCAACAATGCAACATTGGAAGATAGCATACCTTCACTTGGTTTATAATAAGCAACAATTCTATCCATATAATTGCCAATATTTGCTTCTGTTACCAAAGAATATTCAACTGGATCAAAATATGATTTTGTTGTGTCAGACACTATCACATTATATATATTGTTATTTATAACTACTTTCTGACCAAAAGTATATGATGTCCCTTCAGTCCACGTATAAACAGTTGGATTGTAAGTAATTCTGTCAAATTTAAGAGTCATATTTATATTTCTTACCAGATTATTTTTCATAACAGGATAAGCTCTAAATGTTTGGTTTGTGCCATAATTTGAAGAAAAATACTCAACATTTCCTATAGTTGTTATTGTTGTACCGTCTCCAAAAACAGAAATGTTTGGAGTCGATAAATATTGTCCACCATTGTTGACTGTTACTTTATTGATACTGTATGTTGTGCTATTAATAGAAGTTGATAAGTTTCCACCAGTTCCATTACCACCAATAACTTGCAAAGTAGGAGGATATGAATAGTTTTCTCCAGCATTTTCTATAAGTACATTTTCTATTGTCAATGCATGATTAGAAACCCAATCTAAATAAACGGAATTGTTAGACAAAATAGCAGCATCTGATGCCAGTTCACCAGATGGTGAACGCCATCCATATGTTGTGTCATAGTAAGAAGGCAAATCGAAATCAGTCATATGTACATTAGATACATCCAAACCAGAATAAGAAATTGTTTGTTGTCTAATAACCGTTCTGTATGGTTTTACTTCATTAATATAATCTTCATAAAAACTATGATTATCTTCACTATATGTTGGATATTGCGCCAAATTTCTCAACTGTTGTTTAACACTAATAAAGCTAGTTTTGAACGCCCAATCTATCATTTTTTGTTCAGATAATATATAATCCAATAACAAGAAAACCAAGTCATTAAAAGAACCGGCCAATGAGTTAACAAAAAGACTGGTTTGTAATCCAATTATAATATTTCTAAGCTCAATAACTGGCTGTTTTGCATAACCAGTAATATCAAAATTATTATTATCATACCCTATACCACTAGCCGCATAGTCCCATAAAGAGTCTGACAACACAATTGTTCCATTTTTAACTCCAACTAAAGTCTTAGTCATATCTGTGTTGACTTTATAAATTTCAAATGCTCCAGAATTTAAAACTTTCACAGTGTCGCCAGAAACTAAGTTCAAATAACCAATTTCAGAAAAATTATTTACTGTATAAGTTACTTCAGTCGAACTATCATAAGAACTATCATACCAATCAACAAAAGACCAATAATCTGGTGTTTTATATGACTGGTTTGAACTTAATTGAAAATTCGATCCACCGATATAAGAATAAATTGACCATCTTCCATTGACATTAATATCGTTCAATACTAAAATACTTTGATATATAGGTTGTTGATTAGGAAATTTTATCGGAGCATGCAATGTGCTTATATCTATATAAAACAATTCATCATATGTAGACACCGTCAAATTAATACCAAAATAATCAAAATTAGTCGGCAATTGTTGTTGCGTATAAAAATACTCTAAATTTGCTTCAACTGCTATAGGATATTGCCCTAATTTATTATTTACAAATTGTACCAAATTTTTTACCGCAGCTAAACGATTAACAAACATGGTTTGCCTTGGTCTTATAGATATCCCATATTTCTGCGAAGGTTTTAATGTAGAATCAGGTAACACATTTCCTGCAGAATCTTCGCCTACTAAAGAATCTATTAATTTTTTAACAATTCTTGTTGGCAACATCGAATTTGGATTTCCACGCTGAACTAACTGGTACTCATTGTGAATAATCTGAGGATTGTTTGATAACTTATATTCAAAATGTAAAATACTAGTATTTGTTGAAAGTTCCGGCTGTGTATTACTCAACATAATAGTGTCATTTCGTATACAAGACAACATTGGTATATTTTGTTGCAATGGATTCAATATCATGTTTGCCACAGATACAGCAGTTGTTCTTCTCCATTGTTGTTCAACCGTTGTTTTATTAATAACCCAAAAATAATAATAAACAGTTTGCTTCCCTGTAATTGGATCTGTTACAACTTTTAAAGAAAATGTACTAAAATCACTATAATAAACAGAACCGCTACCGTTATAAAACTCCGGAGGATTAACACTTTTTACCCATTCCAACACATTAACAGTCGATTTTGGAAATAATGCTCCCCAATTGTTTATTCTGTAAAGCAAAGAATCTTGTTCATAATCGATAAATCTCAACTTACTACAGTCTAGCCAAAGTTTCCCGACATGTTCATCAGTCCACGATATATTCTGATTAACGTTTAAACCCAAACTAGAACTTGTATATATTGCTGGATCTAACTCTGTAATAAAGTTAAGTTCTTGAAGTGCTGGTCCTAATAATTTTCCTTTTACTGGATCGTACACGTCAAATGAATTTATAAGAGTCTCAGTAGAATTATTATATAAAAAGCTCTTATATATCACATCAACATCAGTTTTTTCAGTATATGAACGCAACAGTTGCCACGAAGTATCATAATTATTTAGATTATTAAAATAATATATTTTATTCGATCCATTAGAAACAATACATTTGCCTTTAGATAAACTAAAGTCATATCCAAAATTAGGATCGTTGTCTGATGTCAACGTTTGCATATGAATATATTTTCCTGATGGTAATAAACTAAATAAATAAACAACACCATAGTTTACAGATTTGTTATAAAAACCAGTTGTTTTATTATCAAATGTTGTATTTCCACTGTCAAAAACCATTGTCTCAAAAATGTTAGCATGTGACGATGATATTGCCATTATATTACTAAAAGTTTTAATTTTAATACCAAAAGATTCTATATCCAAGTAGCCATTGCTTTCATTATAAACATATTCACTCGCAGGAGATTTCAATGTTTGTATTAGTTCATAATTTTCACTACTATAAATATAAACATTGCCTGTGATACTTATATTTGGTTGTAGAGCAAACGGTTCAGTTATTATAAGATTGTCGTTACCATCAAACGAAACATAATATCCAAATTGACTGCTATTAACTGCACTATTGCTTACAAAAGTTTGCTTTATGTTTCCGTTTAAATCAAATAAATAAACTTTATTTTCAACAGATGACCCTATAGCAAATAAATTACCAGACGAATTTATAGAAAATCCACTAATAGTAGCACTATTAGAAACTAAACTTGTTAACGGAATCATGTTCCTATTTGTTATAATATTTCCATAAGTCAAATTAGTATTATAAAAATATTGATAAACATATCTATCAGACACTGAATAAAACACGGTAGAATTGGATGATGCAGCGGAAAACTTTGCAAAATTTGTATCTGTAGAACTAAAAGTGTTTATTTTAGCAGATGCGTTTGCTGGATCGGTTTGTAAAATTGTTTCTACGGTGCTATATGCCCCACCAAAGGTAAATTCATTAATTAACACCAGATCATTACTAGCATATATAATAGTGTTTGCGGTTGTTAAAATATTTTTTATTTCTTGATTGTATAAATTAATAGCAGACAACTTCGAGTTATCAACAAACCCTATAGCATTTGCATTAACCGTTGCACTATTATAATTAAAGTATATAAAATCATATGTTCCAGTATAATCCGAAGCAACTATAGAACCAAGTGATAAACCATAAGCATTGGCTGAAAGCGTATTACCGTTGAACATATCAGCAACAACAGTATTACCAAAAATAACATCATTGCCCAAAATAACATTTGCAGAAGTTACTGTATCAAAAGAAGAAAAAGGTGGTTCATAATAATACACAGACCAATTCAAAGGATCATAATCGACCCATACACGGTCTGTTGTTTTCCAACCATAAATAGGATTATACTCACCAAGTTGATCAAAAGTAGAATACCTAACCGTTACCAATCGCATGACTTGATTAACCGTTCCATATGTTGTTATAAATGGATTAGCACTTAATACAGTTGTTTGATTGTCCGTCAAAGAAACAATTAAGTTATATTCATCGACAACCGAATTAACAACCATTACCCCGTCAATTGCAGAATTAAATCCAGTTACTACAAAAATATCTTGGACTGTTAGATAATGTGGAGAAGAAAAAGTAATCAATGCAGTACCATCTAATTGATATTGCATCGATACGACAGTTGTTAAAGTCAACTCAACTCTTCTAACCGACCAATCTAAATTAAAATCTTTAGCTATCCATATTTTATTACCGTCTTGTATCTGATACATTATGTTGTTAAATTCTTGGTAATTTGTTATATCATAAATAGTATAATCAATATCCGCCAAATTAACATATCCCGCTGTCATTAAATCATTATTATAATTCGAATCATCGCTTCTATTGGCTATAGGAGTCGATGTAAAAGTTTTTGGAATTTCATACAAATCAGATGATGTTAATCCTATAACAGTTCCGCCAGCAGTTAGATTAGATGCAAGACTCTGACCATCGTTTAATAAAGTAAACACAATCGGATCTTGAGTAAAAACGCTTTGATCTAAACAAACTTCAAAGTATTGAGTGCTATCTGTTCCGCCATATGATCCAACTCTAAATGCCCATTCTTCATATACCGAAACATTACCAGACATATTCCCAAAATCTGCATTGATCATTGCATTAACTGAATTCATTGTGCCTTTTTGAGTGATATATCCTTGATAAAACTTTATCTGCGATGTAGGTGTGACTCCAATATCAGTTAAGTATTGTCTTTGTCTGAATCCAATAAGACCCATACTAAACTGATCTTTTAATTGATCATACGACTGCGTATCTACATCATAAAAATCCAAAAACTGGGATGCGTTAAACGCAAAATTTGGCAACAAACCTGTTTGTAATTCAGTTGTTGATAGTTTAACCCAGTTTTCATTTAAAACAAATGTTGTAGTGCCTGATATATCAACCAGCGCAGAATAATTTATCCCTTTGTATTGAACAATATCGCCAACTTTATAATCAGTGTTTTGTTGCCATTGATTAACGTTTGAATTTGCATAAACAAATCCAGAAGGTGACATTTGGCCATTCCAGTTATCGACCATATTACCAATCAATTTAAGTCTATACTGTCTGCTACCTAACTCTGGTTGATATATAACATCGTTAAACACAGTCTCATTATCGAATATGCAACAATGTTCATATTGAACCAAATCAATACTTAGCAACCCTATACTTCTACCATCTAATGTAGCAACTGTAAAATCAGTGTCTGTTCTATCAACGGAAAAATTACCAATTTTTATGACAGTCTGATTCATGTCCAATATTTTTGAACCATCTGGATCATTTGTTATTTGGTCTACGCACCACGGCAATCCTTGATAATTAAATGTTATGCTATTAGTCACTGGACTTAACGATATTGCACTACCAACTACCCAATTTTGGTTGTACCAAGTTAATAATTCTTTAACCGATGTAGTAAAATCTATTACTTGTTGTAAATCTGAATTTGAATTTTCAAAAGTAAAACCAGCAAACGTCAAATATCTAGAATAGCTAATTAGAAAATCGCAGACATCGGCAATATTATAAAACATTGTACCATATAGAACCGTAGACGAATAATTTTCTCCCTGATTATACACAACAGCAGACGAATCACCTACTGATATATCATATGATGTACCTACCTTGTTGCTTGGGATAATAGTAAAAACTGGATTTGCAACATCATATCCATTTACTATAAAACCAGTTGATGTTTTTTCAACAACAACAGCACTATAAACAAATGTTGAAATTGGAGAAGATTTATGCAACAAGATGTTATAATTTTCTGCTGGCAAACTAACAGAATTAACAATTTCTGAATTTGTTTGATTAGCTACAGATAACTGCTCTGCAATCACTTGTAAATAAGATTTATCTGTAAATCCTCCCATTTTATAATTTAACTTAGTTGTTAAATATGTGTTGAAAAAATTACCAATAACCAAAGTAGGATCAGCCGATGTTATATATCTTATATAATCAGAAACCCAATTTAAATAACCAGCAGCTCTAATTGTATTTCCATTTAAATTAGAACCATTAATCATAAGATCAAAAGGAGTCAATCTAGCATTTGTCGAATTTACCAAATATTGACCTAAATTATAATTATAATAATAATTATTAACATTTAAAAACAAACTAAAGTATTTTGCTGGTTTCATCAAAGCCAATGCTCGTTGTATTGCATATGGATATGATGAACTTTTTCTCCAAGCACTTTCAACTGGCGATTGGTCACCAAAAACAAAAGGGTTATTTGCTTGTTTTGAATTAACATAACCTGCTATACAAACATCTGGAGATAGTAAATTACCAGAAGAATCAACAGGAATAAATTTACTAAGGCCAATTCTAGAGTAGGAACTTAAAAAAGTTCCAGCATTGCTTCCGCCACGAATATAACCATTTTCCAAATCTCCCCATAAAATCTGATTTCCGCCAGTATAAGGAGCAGGACCATATACAGATTCCCACCAATCTGGCATAGTTTCAAAACCCAACATGACCCAAGGAGTTAAATGTGGTGTTTCCGTATCAAAATAATAATTGTATATTCCTCTCCAAAATCCAGGCATAGGTTGGTTATTTTTATCAACAAATGAACTGTAATTCCAAGTCCAAGTATTGTTTCCATTAAACCATTCGTTATTACCAAAAGGTACTTTATTATTTCCTAACCATTTATAAAAAGAAGACGATAGAATATTTGTAAATTCACTTATAGAATAATCGGTATTTCTAAAGTATCCAGGCAAATAATCATTGATATTGATATTAAGAGAAGAATAATTAACTTTTATATTGTTATATACACGCAACTCAAATTCTAGTAGAATTTCATCTCGGAAATCACCAAAAGCCAAAGTGATGCTTCCGTCATGCCCACGTATCATCTGCAAAGGCTGACCATACGACATGTCAGTAAATATCTCCGGAATAAATTTTGGATATAATCCCATTTTAGTAGGAGTTTCTGGTATATAACACCCATCTGTATCATTGTAATACACTATAGTTATTTTATCATTTAGATTCAGTCCAATAACCATGACTATTTCTGGATATTGATTGCTAAAATAATAATCTCTTCCATAAACGAGTTGTACGTTGTTTTTATAAACAATTATCGCGTTGTTTGATAATTCATTAATATTAAAAATAGAAGAAAGTTGATACTGTGACGTTGTTGTATTCTCAACTGTATAATTTATAACAGTTTTGTTGCTTCCATACGGCAACATATCACTATAATACCAAGGCATTGAATTGTTTTTTGCATAATTTATTTGCTGCATTGCAAAATCCAAAGCTGCCACAGGATCAGTAATTCCTGCATCGACAATAAATTGATATTGTTCTAATAATTTATTCTTAAATTTTGAATATTCTCTTTCTGCAAACTCCAAAGATTTTATAAAATCCAACTGTGGGTTTAATAGAAACTCATAAGGATAAACAAGCGACGCACTTTGCTGTTGAATAGTCCCTTCAAATGATGAAACATCAACATCTCTAAGGTTGCTTTCTCCTGGAACTGTACCTATAATATTTTTTGATTCGTTTGCAGAAAAGATCAAATGATTTCTTATTTGACCAACAGTCAACGTAGAAAAAGTTTTATTCAAAGGATTAAAATCTAAATTACTTGGAGTCTGATAAAAAGCATAATTACTTATTAATTCAGAATTATAAACAAGTATAGTAACCAAGTCGTTTAAGTTCAAAGTAACGTTAAGTTTAACTGCAATAACACTGTTGTTGTTTAAAGTGACCAATTCGTAATCATTGCCGTTAATAAGATTAAAATTAACATAGACTTTCAAATTTGAATAATAATTGTCTTTGTCTGGATATATATCTATAGTAAAATAATTAGACAAACCATTATAAATAATATTAAACTCTTGATATTGCTTTGTGTTTTCAACAGTTTTATTCCAAATATTTTTAGGCAGCAACGTATTATTTGAAGAAATTATAGGAACAAATCCAACGTTAATAACTTCTGTTACAGGCAATTTCGTTTCGCCAGATATATAGGTAAATGTATCAACATCGATATTATTATAAAACTCAATATCACCAATGTTATTCAAAGCATTATAACTTAAAGGAAAACCAAGAATAGAATCAGGCAATCCAGAACCAGTAACATAAGAAAACAACTTTGTACCAATAAATGATGTCGCTTGGTAAGTCGTTGCATCAGACAACATTTTTCCATTTTTGTCAATCATATCAAACAATGGAGGTTGATTAACTGTATTTTTTGTTTGAGAAATATTCCATTTATTACCGTCAAACCAATAGTTTATTCCTATCACAACACCATAATCATAAGCGATGACACCCAATAAAGGATTATTACCAACATAGACATAATAAGTATTATTGTTTGTGGAAAATTTACTTTGAACACTTCTCAACGTTGGATTTTCCAAATCCAACAAATTAGAACTATTATACGGAAGCAACGGAACTATAATTGCGTTTTTTGGAACCACTGAGTCATATTGATTAAACGAATAAACTTCATCAAGACTAATAAAAGTCAATGACAACACAACCAAACTCGATCCTGAATTTAATTGTCGATTTGCTTTTACCAAATTAACAGTAAAAATTTTATTTCTTACTGTTGGATCATTATCATTAGCAAAAACAACAGTCATACCAGATGCAACTTGTAAGTCATAATAGAAATCTACGACTTCAGTAAGAACTATATTACCAACACCTATATTAGAAACTAAAAACGTTTTTCCTGCATAGTTTTGTGGGTAACACGTTTTATCGAATCTAAGTTTGTCACCATTTTGCAAATTATAATTATACAAAATAGGATTCAAATTGGCATCAAGTGCGTTAACTTGAATTTGATAAAATTTAGAAGAAATTATAGTATTCACATTTGTTTGTGTTAAAGGGAACCCAACAGAACCTTCAATTTGTGTCAACGCATCTGTTACAGTAAAATCAAAAAAATTCAAATTTGGAACATAATTGAGTCCATAGTTATAAAGTTTAATGTTTTTTTCAAATTCAATAATTGGCCTTTTGGCATTCATCGATGAATCCAAAACAAAAGGAACATTGTTAATTGTACTTACTTGTCTTAACACATCGACATGTACCCAACGGTTTGAACGCGACCAAGGATTTCCATCTACACTATTTCTTTTTATAGTAATGTAATCCGGAACAGTTGGATAATTTAACTTTTGGTCAAAACCAAGAATATCAAATGGTTCAGAATCAAAAGGGACTCCGGCATTTGTATAATCCAATTCTGGAGTCACCAAATTAGAAAAAGGAACAAGATCGATAGAACTGCCAACCCCTTCTACAAAATACATATCAGATGAATATTTCGATGGATAAACAGAACCATTAAACGAAACAAGCATACCGTTTGTTAACGATACACCAGAAGGACTAATGTACCCTTCTTTTCCAATAATATCAGTTTCAACATTTATTATGACATTATTTTTATCAACCAATTTAATAACGCCTGTAAAGTTATCAGAAGAACCATCACTATAATATAATTCATCCAACTGCGAAGTCAATGCAGGAACTCTAACATATACCAATGCGTCATTTAAATACCATTCTATATTACCATTTCTAACACCTTCAGAAACCAAAAATCTATTACTTACGTTTATTTTATCACCCAACGTAAATTGCACAACAGTATCATTTATATTTGAAAAATCCGTTACTCCATTAATAACAGGAGGATTTAGATTAATAACAAAAGAGTATAATCTAAACTGACTAGGAATCATCTTTCCATTGATATCTGTCCAGAAAGAATCAGACATGCCAGCATTTAGAAAAACAACAGATTTTCCATTTAAATATTCAACATTTATACCATCGAATATAGAACCCAATTCACCAATTGTTTTTCCAGATATATCACTAAAAGAAGAATTAAGACCTATGTTTATAGGATTTAACATAGGCATATTAGTAAAGTAACTTTGTGTTTCATATAACGGAACATCAAATGTAATAATACCATTTTCTGCACCATTGTTATTTACACCAAACACGTCCCTGCTTGAAATATTTTGTAAATTGTCAACCAATCCATTTACGTTTCTATCAGATTGAATCCAAAATCTTGAATTTCCATTATTAACAAACGAATAAGTACCACCTCTAACTAAAGTTATAGTAGGATTGTTCTGAATACCAGTGATATCAAATTGAAATGATTTTGTTTGTTCATTTCTCGTCACTGTATATGTCAACTGAGTTGGAATATCATTAACGCTTAACGGAGCAGATGTATAACCAAGCGGCATCCAGTAATAATTTTGATAATTTATAAGTTTATCGTAGTCTATCAACGGATCATACGTATAATTTTCACTTTCAAACAATCTAGATTGATTGTTTGTTATACCACCCAAATTCTGAATTTGATTTAATAAATCTATATAATTAGCATAAAATATAACATCTCCGTTACTGTCATAATTTACAACACCAGATTCTAACTGATAGTTTTGTCTATTTTGTGAAATCTCTTTGATATAAGAATCTGAACTTTTAAATGTTGGCGAAAATTCTCTACCAATATATCCACTAACTTTAGAAAATGTTGGATCAGCCATTAGTTGATCCAAAGTAGCATGAATGAACTTTTTATTTGGTAAAGTTCTAAAAATTTCAGGAAGAAAATTCATTGTATTAAAATTTGCCACGTACAATCACCCTCGTTATATATGTTTATGATACATCATAATATCTCTATCGTATTTAGTGTTCTAAAATAGCTAAAATAATGTAGTATTGCCAACTATATTCATTTGTGCTGCAGTTATGTTAGTTATAACTTGTACATTATCCACGGTAGCTGCATTAATTAATATTTCATTGGCTTCAGAATTTATCTGATATAGATTTCCAAAAGATAACGAAGGATTTAGCGGTACTAAAATAACACCTGATAAATTTGGATACAAAGTAGTGTGCAAATAAGCAGACAGCTCACTAAAATAAAACGTATCACCAAAAGACCAATTACCAATAGCAAAATATTGATTCAAAGCATTCACAACACTTGTTTTTATATCGTTATCGCTTATATTTAACGAAGGATTTTTGATAACTTTAAATATAGCTTGCAAAGAAGGTGACGCTTTTGGCCCAAAAAGTGGTTTAAAAATTGCACTATTAAGAACTATCGTGTCACTAATTGCTTTATAATTTTCCAAAATACCATAAGACTCAAATAATTGATCTGTTGTTGGCGCATAAGGTTCTACCAAAAGGCCACTAGTGTCTTGAATCCAAGAAGAATATAACGAAGCATACCCTTTTGTTAAAACAAAAATATCAATAATATTCGATGGAGTTGGATCTATTCTTCTATAATCTGGACTATTGTGCAAATATTTAAATATCAAGTCCTGTCTACCTATTTTTGAAAAATATGTAGTGTTTAACACTGGTATATTATTTCCGGAAATCGAAGGCGTAGAAACATAAAACGAATTTTCACCAATTGCATAAAAAATTTGTCCAATTTGGTACTGACTAATATTTGCTGAAATTTGAGAAACATTTGAATAAGTATACTCAACGACACTTTGATCTATCTGAACAGGATCGACAAATCCATTAGCAAAAGTACTTTGAAAAAACACATAAGATGGTGTTGTGGTATCAACCACGCTTGTAAATATATCTGGATTATCAGGAATTCCATCGTTATTTGTATCAGTATAAGTAACCAATATTCTCGATTGATCAACATATCCGTCACTATCTGTAATATTATTATAAATTCTACAAGAAACATCCACACCAATAGGATAAGAATTGTGTGGATTGCTGTTGATTTTTAATATATCAATTGTGTCATATATAGTTGTTGATGTCTGTGAATCATAAACTTTAACACCGCTATCATAATAAAAGCGTGTATCAAAAACACTACCAAAAACATATTGTGTACTACGATAACTTATTGTATAACCTACGTTGGCTGTATATTGAAAACTTATAAGCCAACTAGAATCTAGATTCTGATTAGTTGTATTTTTTGCATAAAATAAACCAAAAGGTGCCGACATGTTAATATTTTTTTGATTTATAATATACCAAGTGCCAGTTACGGTGTCCAGACCGATACCAAAGTTGCTGTTAGATAAAACATATTGAATTGCCAAAGAAACTATATCAGAGCCGATTGAATTTGAAAATGCAGGGATAAATTCAGAAAGAACTGCACCTGATGGAATCTTTGTACTGAGTGTTATTGCTCCTTGACCGTTTGTCAAATATCCTATACCACCGTTCGTCCCGTCACCATAAACACTTGTCACAGAAGCATACAAAACAGTTTTATCACCTGATTTACTTGGTATACCATTTATAAGATTGTTTTGTGCATTAAAATACTGGGAGGCATAAGACATATTTCCAGTAAATTCTTGCATAGTTTCAAATTTGGCAACAACACCAACACCAAAATAATTCATATTATATTGCGAAATAGATCCACCAACCTGTACAACATTTCCGTTATTATCGGTAAGATATCCAGTACATCCATTTGTAACTAACGACTTAAAATTCCAAGTTATAGGAGTGACATTTGCATATCTTGGAAAATTAGCATAATAAAAATGCAATAATTCTCTAGAATTGACAATATTGTACAAATTTTGTTGAACGATTGGCGCAACTTCTGCAGTAGAGGAATATGTAAACGAAATAGTCTGCAAAGCAGTTTCTTGATAAAAAACACCATCGGATGATATTGTTTCTGTGCTAGAATACGTACCACTTGGATCAATAAGATCAAGATACCTACTTACACCACTACTACTTCTATTAATCGCTTTAACTTGAATAATATCGTTGAATGTTGTATAAGGCAAAATATTATAATCTTCGCCAGTTATCATTCTATTTTGTGTATAATACTGTTGTGGTGCTTTTTGACGAATGTCATCGATACTATCCGCAGCAGCTGCGTTAGTAACAGTATAAAGCAAACTTGCTGTTATTGTTAACGTTTCTGTTTTTCCAATTTTCGATATATAAGGAATGGAAATTGATATATTTTGCATTTCATCTGGCGTAATATTATATTGAGTTCCTTGACTAACTCTATAAAAAACACGATATCCACCGTTTGGTATATTGGAAAACGAACCATCACCAAAAACCAAATCGATTTGATCTGCAAGTCTAGAATTAACTTGGTATAAATTTTTCTGAGAATTTTGATTATAAATAACGTTGATTCCCGCAACTGCTGGAACTTGAGTCCACAAGTTAACAGTATTTCCGTTAGAATCTGTATCATATAACCACACATCAGTATTATTGATATTTGGCGTTGTTATATTAACGACACGATTTGGAATGCTATCGGTTATTATAAAATCTTGAACTTGTAATTGCCCTTGCTTAAAATACAAGAAAAATCCAGTCGAATTACTACCGTTGCCTAGCCCGTCATTTTGGTATATAACATTAAACGATCCAGATGGAGTTGGATCTTTTTCATATATAAAACTTTGATTTGCTGTTGTTGGATTTATTATTTCAAAAGGCAAACTTGTTCCATCTACAGACGCTGTAAAAGAAACGGTAGACACTGTGTTACTGACAAAATTTACAGAATATTCGTCAGTTTCAATTCCGGAAATAGTTAAACTTGAATTTGGTTTGCCAACTATTTGTCCAGAAGAAAGAGATGCGTTTAAAATAGAATTAAATTGATCTTGCCAATTTGAATTTGTATAATCGTTCCATGATACCGCTATATTAGTCAAATCGTTACCATAAGAATCGTAAATTGTTTCTGTGGTAGAAATCGTATCTATCTTTAAATACCCAGATGCACATTGATTTCTTTTTGGATTATAAGATATCAGTTTTGCTAACTTTAAAATACTGTCTCTGCGCTCTGCAGTATCAATAAAATTTTCACGAGCGTTTAAATCAGTTCTAAATGCTAAACTTTGTCCAAGAAAAGCAAGCATATCAATCAACGCAACATATTCGCTAGATTCAATAAAATCGTTGAAATCTTCAGGATAGTATTGCTGAAGGTAATCAATCATCGTTTTACGCAAAGTTTCAAAATCATACGATTGAAAATCTGCTGATCTAAAAGTTTCGTATAATTTAGTCCAATCTTGAACTGCAAAAAGGGAAGTTTGTCTTGTTGTTATTGACATATTATAACTCCATATAATACGTATTTAGCAAAAGAATTAATGACCAATTATTCTGTTGCTCCGTGTTGTTTTAATAATTTAACTATTTCTGTGTGTCCTTTTCTAGATGCACAATACAAAGCAGTCCACCCATACTTATCTTTAACATTAACACCTGCACCATGTTCTAGTAATAATTTAACTATTTCTGTGTGTCCTTCTCCAGATGCACAAAACAAAGGAGTCCACACATCGTTATCTTTAGCATTAGCATCTGCGCCATACTCAAGTAATAGTTTAACTATTTCTGTGTATCCATAAATAGATGCACAATGCAAAGGAGTATTTCCATTATTGTTTTTAGCATTAGCATCTGCGCCATACTCAAGTAATAGTTTAACTATTTCTGTTTGTCTAGTGTCAGATGCCCAAATCAAAGGAGTATTTCCATAATTATTTTTAACATTAACATCTGCTCCGCTTTCTATTTTCTTTTTGACTAAATCTGTTTTACCATCCTTAATCAAATCAAACAAACTTAAATTTTCATATTTGTTTTCAGAATAATTTTTCCATTCAACCGAATTTCTTATCAGTGCAACAATCTCATGTGGATTAAAACCTGTTTCTTTAGTGAATCTTTTTTCTGGTAAATTATGCGGTTCTTGTGGTGCGTTTTCTAATTCTTCTAAGTTTCCAGTTTCATCGTTAAATCGAATGGCATATTTTGATTTGTTGTTTTCTAGTTTTTGTTCTTCGTGTTTGTTGATTAAATACACCAATGTTCCGTTTTCTTCTATCGTGTACTGATCAAATCTATTACTTGATTCTCGTGTAGAAGTACACCATTTAGTTTCAGTTCCTATGTTTTGACTTGTTTCTGTGTTTTTAGGTACTACAATTAACCAATCAGAGTCATCTCTGTAAACAATTGCATCTTTTGAGTTTTTAATTTTAGTACGAATAGCACCTTTTGTTTGGTTTGCTTTTTGTTCTGTTTGGTCAACCAATTGTTTAAACTGCAAGAAGTCCATATTTTTATAAATATGTTGAATGTCTTTATGTTCTGGCTTATCAAACATGTTTTTCTGTTTTAGTTGTTTGTATTTGTTGATATACAATTCAACTTGATCAATTGGAATGTTTTCTTTATCTGACCATTTGGTTGCTATATCTGACCATATATCTTCAAATAATATTTCAAAAAATCTCATTCTGTTGCACCGTATTGTTTTAATAATTTAACTACTTCTGTGCGACCATTTCTAGATGCATAATACAAAGGAGTTTCTCCATATATATTTTTAACATTAACATCTGCCCCATGTGCAAGTAATAATTTAACTACTTCTGTGCGTCCAACTCTAGATGACCAATACAAAGCAGTATTTCCTTTATTATTTTTAGCATTAACATCTGCACCATACTCAAGCAATAACTTAACTGTTTCAGTGTGCCCGTTTTCAGATGCACAATGTAAAGGAGTATTTTCATAATTATCGTTAACATTAACATCTGCGCCATGTTCAAGTAATAGTTTAACTATTTCTGCGTGTCCATTATAAGATGCCAAACACAAAGGAGTATTTTCATTATTATCTTTAACATTAACATCTGCTCCATGATCAATTAATAGTTTAACTATGTCTGCATGTCCTTTATAAGATGCCCAAATCAAAGGAGTTCTTCTATTATCATCTTTAACATTAACATCTGCACCGCTTTCTATTTTCTTGATAGCTAAATTGATTTTTTCATCTTGAATTAAATCAATCAAACTTAAATTTTCATATTTGTTTTCGGAATAATTTTTCCATTCAGATGAATTTCTTATCAGTGCAATAATCTCGTGTGGATTAAAACCTGTTTCTTTTGTGAATCTTTTTTCTGGTAAATTATGCGGTTCTTGTGGTGCGTTTTCTAATTCTTCTATGTTTCCAGTTTCATCATCGAACCGAATGGCATATTTTGATTTGTCATTGGATAGTTTTTGTTCTTCGTGTTTATTGATTAAATAGACCAATGTTCCGTGTTCTTTGACCGTGTATCTATCGAAATAATTATCTCCTCTCGATGAAGTACACCATTTCGTTTCAGTTCCTATGTTTTGACTTGTTTCTGTGTTTTTAGGTACTACAATTAACCAATCAGAGTCATCTCTGTAAACAATTGCATCTTTTGAGTTTTTGATTTTGGAACGCATCGCGCCTTTTGTTTGGTTTGCTTTTTGTTCTGTTTGGTCAACCAATTGTTTGAACTGCAAGAAATCCATATTTTTATAAATATGTTGAATGTCTTTATGTTCTGGTTTATCAAACATATTCTTCTGTTTTAATTGTTTATATTTGTTAATATACGTTTCAACTTGATCAAGTGGAATGTTTTCTTTATCTGACCATTTGGTTGCTATATCTGACCAAATATCTTCAAACAATATTTCAAAAAATCTCATTCTGTTGCTCCGTGTTGTTTTAATAATTTAACTGTTTCTGTGTGTCCATATCTAGATGCCCAAAGCAAAGGAGTATTTCCATTATTATTTTTAACATTAACATCTGCACCATGTTCAAGTAATAATTTAACTATTTCTGTGTGTCCTTCTCCAGATGCAAAATACAAAGGAGTATTTCCATATTTATCTTTAACATTAACATCTGCGCCATGTGCAAGTAACAACTTGACTATTTCAGTGTGTCCACGACTAGATGTATAATTCAAAGGAGTATCTCCATAATTATTTTTAGCATTAACATCTGCGCCATACTTAAGTAATAGTTTAACTATTTCTGTTTGTCCATGTATAGATGCATAATGCAAAGGAGTATCTCCAACATTATTTTTAGTATTAACATCTGCGCCATGATCAAACAATAATTTAACTATTTCTGTGTGTCTATTTCTAGATGCATAATACAAAGGAGTATTGCCATTATCATCGTTAATATTAACATCTGCTCCGCTTTCTATTTTCTTTTTGACTAAATCTGTTTTACCAACCTCAATCAAATCAAACAAACTTAAATTTTCATATTTGTTTTCAGAATAATTTTTCCATTCAGATGAATTTCTTATCAATGCAATAATTTCATGTGGATCAAAACCTGTTTCTTTTGTGAATCTTTTTTCTGGTAAATTATGCGGTTCTTGTGGTGCGTTTTCTATTTCTATAATGTTTCCAGTTTCATCATTAAACCGAATGGCATATTTTGATTTTTTATTATATAGTTTTTGTTCTTCGTGTTTGTTGATTAAATAAACCAATGTTCCGAATTCTTTTATCGTGTACTGATTAAATCTATTACTTGATTCTCGTGTAGAAGTACACCATTTAGTTTCAGTTCCTATGTTTTGGCTCGTTTCTGTGTTTTTAGGTACTACAATTAACCAATCAGAGTCATCTCTATAAACAATTGCATTTTTTGAGTTTTTTATTTTGGAACGAATAGCACCTTTTGTTTGATTTGCTTTTTGTTCTGTTTGGTCAACCATTTGTTTGAATTCTAAGAAATCCATATTTTTATAAATATATTGAATGTCTTTATGTTCTGGCTTATCAAACATGTTTTTCTGTTTTAGTTGTTTGTATTTGTTGATATACGATTCAACTTGATCAAGTGGAATGTTTTCTTTATCTGACCATTTGGTTGCTATATCTGACCAAATATCTTCAAATAATATTTCAAAAAATCTCATTCTGTTGCTCCGTATTGTTTTAATAAGTTAACTATAGCTGAGTACCCTTTTACAGATGCCCAAATCAAAGCAGTACTTTCACCAATATCTTTAGCATTAACATCTGCGCCATACTCAAGTAACAATTTGACTATTTCTGTGTGCCCAATTCTAGATGCCCAATACAAAGAAGTTTCTCCATAATTATTTTTAGCATTAACATCTGCACCATGTTCTAGTAATAATTTAACTATTTTAGTGTGTCCTTTTCTAGATGCATAATACAAAGGAGTATTTCCATCATCTTTGGTATTAACATCTGCGCCATGACTTAACAGCTTTTTGACTAAATCAATATTCCCGGTTTTACAAGTATCAATCAATAGATAAGAAAGTCCATCTGGCATTACATCTAAAATATTATCGCCAAATCGATTCAAAATAAAACTCAATTCGACTGGATCATCATTTTCATCCATATACTGATTGGTTTCAAAATGTAATTGATATTTCTCTCCCATGTATTTTGGTTGCTTTGGTATTAAAATATACAATTTCCCTTTTGAATTATAATAATTAAATCTATTATGTCCGTCATCTCTGGCAGTA
>JAEHJW020007568.1_pt3 | contig 24840 bp, 29 predicted proteins | sample 9271431 | NCBI WGS metagenome assembly JAEHJW02 | reverse complement strand
CGGTAGCGCACCGCTCACCCGAAAGGAGGACTTCAGTAATGAAGACCCGACTCGCAAACTACTTCCGCGCCGGGTTCCCCGGCCTGGCGATCCAGTCGTCCGAGGAACAGCGCGTGATCGCCGACATCCTCGCCGCCGCCACCTCGACCGATCCGCCGAAGGGCGTGGCGGTCTGGTCCGCGACCGAGGGGCTCGCGTGGGTCTCCGTCGACGGCAAGACCCTCGCCAACTCCAAGAAGATCGACGACACGGGCGACCTCGCCGCCGCCTGTGCTCAACGGTTGGAGAACGCCGTGTACATTCTCCGCGACATCGCCGGGTGGCCGTTCGACCGGGATCCGATCCTGGCGCGGTCGCTCCGCGATCTGCTCGCCTGGGCACCGAGCGTCGGATCCTGCATCATCGTCACGGGCCCGTCGTTCAAGCCGTACAGCACGATCGAGAAGTTGGTCGTGGTGCTCGACTACACGCTCCCCAACGCCGACGACCTGAAGAAGATCGCCGAGGGGATCGCGAAGTCGGCCTCGAAGAACTTCGACGGCGGGGACGACGTGATCCGCGCCCTCTCCGGGCTCTCCACGACGGAGGCCGAGAACGCTCTCGCCCTCTCCCTCGTCGAGACCGGCGGCTTCAACCCGGAAGTGATCTACCGCGAGAAGATCGCGAGCGTGAAGAAGTCCGGGCTCCTGGAGATCGTCACGCCGGACGAGCGCGGGCTCGACGCGATCGGCGGACTCGACAACCTGAAGTCGTGGACGCTGAAGAGGAAGCGGGCGTTCACGCCGGAGGCCGAGAAGTTCGGGCTCCCGCTGCCGAAGGGCGTCCTGCTCGTCGGTGTGCCGGGGACCGGGAAGTCGCTCTCGGCGAAGGCGATCGGCACCGCGCTCGCCGTCCCGACCGTCCGCCTGGACATCGGGGCGCTGTTCAACTCCCTGGTGGGAGAGTCCGAGGCCCGCACTCGGGAGGCTCTCTCCCTCGCCGAAGCGATCGCCCCCTGTGTCCTGTGGGTCGACGAGATCGACAAGGGGCTCGCCGGTTCCTCCGGGTCGGGAGCGAACGACTCGGGTGTCACGAAGCGGGTGTTCGGGACCATCATCTCCTGGATGCAGGAGCGCCGCCGCCCGGTCTTCCTGGTCGCGACGGCGAACGACGTCACGGCGCTCCCGCCGGAGTTCCTGCGGAAGGGGCGCTTCGACGAGATCTTCGCGATCGACCTCCCGAACGAAGTCGAGCGGAAGGAAATCTTCAGGATCCACCTGGAGAAGCGGGGACGGGCGAAGCTGTTCGCGAAGATGAACGGCAAGGCGATCAAGGCGACCGCGAACTTCACGGGCTCCGAGATCGAGAACGTCATCGAGGAGGCGATGTTCAACGCCTTCGACGAGAACCGCGACATCGAGGAGGCGGACCTGATGGCGGCGGCGGAAGCCACGGTGCCGCTCGCCGTAACCGCCCGCGAGAAGATCGACGCGCTCCGACTGTGGGCCGAGTCCCGCGCCCGGTTCGCTTCGAGCAAGATCGCCGAAACCACCACGACCACGAAGAGGAGGGTCATCGGATGACCGAGTACACGCCAACCCTCTGTACGATGTGTATGCACGGGGTCAACGTCAAGAAGATGTGGGAGTGCCGATCGTGCGGGAAGCGGTTCTGTCGTCACCTCGTTTCCCGCACGAGGGAAGAAGGCGAGAAGAAAACCGCCGTATGCTTCACCTGTCTTTCAACAACCGGAGGGAAAGGAGTCCTTTAATATGACCACGAACGCGCTCGGTTGGGATAACCTGTTTTTCAGCGGCTCCATCGTCGACCTGGACATCAACATCTGGTCCGCCCGCCTGTCGGTTCGCCCGGCGGATCTCGGCATCGAGGACACCCCGGACGTCCGCGAAGCTCTCGGGCTCGGGATCGTCCGCCTCGCCCCGCACAAGGCGTTCGAGCGGCTTCAGCAGATTCGCCGGGCCGCGCTGAAGGACGTCGAGAACTCCTCCTTCAACTTCCCCTTCATCCGGGGCGCACGGTACGTCCCCGAGGCGAAGGTGGAATCCCTGCTCGCGAAGCTCGACCAGAGGAAGGCCGAGTTCTTCGCGGCGATCTCGGACTTCGCGGATCGGTACAACACCATCCGCGCCGAGATGCTCCCCGTGATCCGCAAGGCCCTGCTCGATGCGTCGTGCGACAACATCGACGCCTCGATGACCCGGATCGAAGCGGAGTACCCGAAGGACATCGTCTCCTGCTTCTTCATCGGATGGAAGATCTACGGCATCAGCGGCACGAAGTCGGCGACCGCCGCCGAGGCGATCGCCCAGGAGACCGAACAGGTCAAGGGCGTTGTCCGCGAGATCGTCACGCAACTCCGCACCGAGTTCACCGAGAAGGTGTCCGGCGTCGCGAAGATCATCGCTCGCGGCGCGAAGGTTCCGACGTCGTCCATCGCCTCGTGCCGCGAGGTTCTGGCGCGGGTCAAGGAGATGAACGTGTTCGGCGACGTCGAACTGAATCGCCAGGTCATCGCCTTCGAGCGGGTGCTCGCGCTCGCAGAAGTCAGAAGCGACTCCTTCAACACGACCTCCACGACCGATCTCGACCGGATCCAGGACGTGCTCACGAAGTCCCTCGACGACGCCGTCGCCGCCGCCGAGAAAAACCTGACGGGAGTCGGCAACCGCCGCCTCTCGCTCCCGAAGGAGGTGGCGTAATGCCCTGCTACTCCACGATCCGCACGAAGATGAACAACGCCGACAACCTGGGGGCCGCGCTCGCGGCCCTCGGGTACACCATCGCCCACAAGGGCGACCTTGCGGTCATCGCCGAGAAGGGTGGCGACCGAATCGAGTTCTCCCGCTACGGCAAGACGGGCGCGTTCTCGGTTCGCCGTGGCGTCAGCGATCTCCCCGCGATCGGCAGGAAGTACGCCGAGGTCGGCGTCCGCGCCTGGGCGTCACGCAACCGCTTCACCGTCACCGAGAACGACGGGGTCAACATGACCCTCGTGAACAGGAGGGCATTCTGATGGCGCGGAACAGCCCGAAGATCCTCGACGCGAAGCGGACGCTGTACGCTATCCTCCTGAACACTCCGCACGACGAACTGACCGAGCACGAGGTCGATCTGGTTCACGCTCTCGCTTGCGACGAGCAGATTCAGGAGTTCCTCGGTAAAGCTACCGACACGAAGGGAGGCAAGAGATGAAAAACAACACCCTGAAGGTGAAGTTCAACGACGACGGCACCGTGTCGATCGACGCGACCGGGATGGCGGGCTCCGAGAAGGAGATCCTCGCGCAACTGAACGGGCTCGCCGCCTCGGTCGGCGGGGAACTGAAGGTCGAGCGGCACGTCCACGGAGCCCACGCGCACCACACCCACGACGGGCACGACCACGCCCACAACTGAAAGGAGGAACGATATGTTCGGGAATGTCCTGTCGCAGAAAACCGAGGAAGGGAAGCTGAAGAGCATCACGCTTCGCGGCGAGGACGGGTCGGAGACCGTCATCAACCTCACGGACAATGTCTGCTTGCTCTTCGGGTTCATGGCGACGCCGAGCGAGACCAAGACGGAGGTGACCGGGATGGAACTGCTCGTCCACGGAAGGAAGGACGTCGTCGCCGAGATGTACTTCCAGTTGGGCGAGATCCACTCCGAACTCGTCAAGTATTGCGTCATGCGGTCGGCGCAGACGATGATCGAGCGGGCCCAGGAGAAGATGAAGGCGCAGGGCATCGACCCTCTGACGGAGGCGCTCAAGAAGATGACGCCGCCGGAAGGGAGGCCGAACTGATGAAGCCCCCTCCGAAGTCCTGCCTCGGGATCCTCGGCTACTTAGTGCGGCGCAAGGAGTGGACGACGACCGCGATGATCCTCCGCGATGTCGGAGGGACGACGTGCATTCACAAGCGGCTCTCGGAACTCATCGCGCTCGGGTACGTCGAGAAGACTGTCAACCCATACGTCGGGAGCCGCAAGCTCTACCGCGCCGCCCCCGGCGTTCACGTCGTCGCGGAGGTGTCCCCATGAAGACCTACTCGGTAGGCGTTCGGTGGAACCATAAGGGCAACAGGTACCCGGTCTCAACGCACGTCCGGGTCAAGGGCACCTCGATCGCGATCGCCGCGAACAAGGCGATCCGGGAAGTCAGGAAGTCCAACAGCGCATCCTGGCGGGAGCCCGTGGGCGCTTCCGTCAGGATCGACATCACGATTCTCGACAACGGAAAGGAGGCGGACGATGGGCGGCGGCGGGTACTACAATCCGAGGAGGAATCGTAAGGCGGTCCTCGAAGCGATGCCGGAGAAGAGGGGCGTCGTCGACGACTGGAACGATCTGCTCAAGGAGGAGAAGATGGTCGCGAAGGAACGCGAGACCGGGCGGTGCGCCCGGTGCAACCAGTTGCTCCCGAGGCAGGGAGTCAACCGCCGCCCGATCGACGAGTTCGGGTTCCGGGTGATCGCGTCGTGAAGATCTGGATGATTCATCACGGCAAGAAGGCGAAGCATCGCGTCGCACTTTTAACCCAGGAGGAGGTGGATCTCGCGAGGGCGCTCGCGCAGGAGGGGAACTTCCTAAAGGCCAAAAAAGCGAAAAAAACGAGGAGGGCGAAACGATGATCCACAAGGGCAGGATCCAGTTGTTCAGCGGTTCGTTCATGTCCGGGCTCGCGAAGCTCACGATCGAGGACGAGCGGCGCGGGCTCGTCGAGGTGATGTGCGACAACGCCCCGACCGTCCGCGCCCTCGAAGGCGCGTTCGGGAACGTGATCGGCGCGGGGCACACCGTCAACACGAGGGGCGGTCACGTCGGGCAGGAGATCTACTACTTGACGGACGGGATCGGCATCCTCGACGGGTTCACGCCGGTCGACGACGCGCCGCCGGAGATGGTCAGGATGTACGAGGAGGACATCCCATGACCCCTCGGCCCAAGCCATTCACCTTCACCGCATGGATGCAGTCCGAGAAGGACTGCCGGTCGTGGTATCAGCACTTCATGGATCACAACATCCCTGCGGCGATCATCCGCCGGGACCAAAGCCCTCGGTACTCCGTCTGGAGGCACGGAGTCGAGGCGGGGGAAGAGACGAGACCGACGCGCATCACGAACGACATGGAACCCGTGGTCTGGTGCCACGGATTCCGTCAGCACTTCCACAACTTCAGGGAGGAGGTGGCACTTGGAAGGAAACGGTACACCGCAGTCGTACGGCAAGCGTAGCAGAAAGAAGCTCTGCACTCTCGACGGCGGAAGGATCTCGCTCCGCTTCGCGGGATCCGTCAACCTCAACGCGCTCGGGACGACGATGGTGATCCTGGGCTCCTTTGTCCTGCTCGGCCTCATCGTGAGCGGGGTGTTCTTCGGAAAGGGGTAGTCATGGGAGTATCAGCACTCGCGAAGCTGTCCGAGAAGTACGGGCTCGAAGAGGCGAAGTTGGTCGACACTCTCCGCGCCACGGTCATCAAGTCGAAGAAGGTCCGGGGCCGCGACGGGAAGCCGGACACGTTCGTCCAGGCGTCGATCGAGGAAGTGAACGCCGGGCTCATGGTCGCGGCACACTACGACCTCGACCCGATGCTCAAGCAGATCCACTTCTTCCCCGCCGAGGGCGGGGGGATCGTCCCGATCGTCGGGTACGACGGGTGGGTCAAGCTCGTGAACCGCGAGAGGCGGTTCGCGGGGTTCCGCTCGATCGACAACGTCGACGGCTCCGGGAACCTCGTCTCCATCACCGGGATCATGAAGGTGTGGGTCAACGAGCCCGGCGGGGAGTCCTACGAGGTCGAGGTCACGGAGTACCTGGAGGAGTGCCGGAGGGACACCGAGCCGTGGAAGAAGTGGCCCCGCCGGATGCTCCGCAACAAGACGTACAACCAGACCGCCCGGATGGCGTTCGGCTTCTCCGGGCTGTACGACGAGGACGAGGGGGAGCGGATCCGGGAGGCGGCGGAAGCCGCGATCGACATCACCCCCGCCGTCAAGGTTCCCCAGGCGCTCCCCGGCAAGACCCAAAGTTCTACGACTTTGGGAGCACAATCGGGGTCGGAAAAAACGCACGAGGATGCCCCAGGATCGACGAAGTCGGGGGCCGCGCAGGGGACTGCCTCCGAAGGGGGCGATCGTGCAGGGGCGGCGGCGGGCGCTGCGCCCTCCGGTGGATCCGTCGAGGCCCCCAAGACCGATTCCGAGAAGAAGGACTACATCCGGGGGGTCGCGGAGCGAGCCTCGAAGCAGTTCAACGTGAGCCAGGAACAGGTCTTGTTTGACCTGTCCAAGTTCCAGGACAAGGAAGACCCCTCGAAGGAGATCGGCATCACCTCCTTCTACGACCCCCGATTCGCGGCCCGGTGGCTCAACAAGATCTACGGGGAGGCGAAGAAGTTGGAGGCCGAACTTGGGAAAGGCCCTTTCTAAAGTCGTAGAACTTTTGGAGGCCGGGCTTCGGCCCGGCTTCCTCACCCGCTTCGAGGAGGACGGGCACCAGTATTACCTCTCGAAGGTTCCGGGGGAGTGGGTCAACGTGCCGTCCGTGACCCAGGTGGTCGACCAACTGCACAACTTCACGGGGTTCCCCGGAGCCGCCGCAGAACGGGGAACCCTGATCCACAAGGCTTGCGAACTCATCATCCTCGGGACGCTCGATTGGTCGACGGTCGACGAGTCGATCATGCCGGAGGTCGAGAGGTTCGCCGCCTGGTGGCAGGAGTCGAGGATCAAGCCCCTGCTCGTCGAGGGGATGGTCGGCTCGTGGAGGCATCGGTTCGCCGGACGGCTCGATCTCTTCGGCGTCTGGAAGACCGGGCTCGCCCTCATCGACTTCAAGACCGGGAACGAGTACCCGGCCTACAAGTTCCAGACGGCGGGGCTCGAACTGGCGCTCCGGGAAATGATCGACTCGACGCCATGCCCGGCATTCAATATGCCGGAGATCCAGAGGTACTGCCTCTACCTGAAAGGAGACAAGGCACGACCCGTGCGGCACGAAGACTGCCGGGACAAGCAGCGGTTCCTTGCGGCGCTCACCTGTTCACACACGAGGAGGGAACTGTATCCATGACGACCAACCAAGTCGTGATCCCCGCGCCGGTAGCCGAGGCGCAGCAAGCGAAGGCCGAGGCGGAAGTCATCCTGTCCGTCTCCCAGGCTTTCGCCGTGTCGTCCGCCGAGGATTTCACGGCGGCGAACGACGAACTCATCGCCATCAAGAAGAAGATGCGCGAGATCGAAGCGAAGCGGAAGGAACTGAAGGAGCCGATCCTGGAGGCGGGCCGCAAGGTGGACGAGTTGTTCAAGCCCGCTCTCGCCGTTCTCGCCGCCGCCGAGGAGGCCATCAAGAAGCAGATGATCTCCTGGCAGCGCGAGCAGGAGCGGATCCGCAGGGAAGCGGAGGAAGCCGCCCGCAAGGAGATCGAGAAAGCCGAGCGGGCTCGCATCAAGGCGATGGAGAAGGGAGACGTGGAGAAGGTGGCGAAGGCCGAGGAGAAGGTCGCCTCGGTCGCGGCAACCGTCGCCGCCGCGCCGGAGATCCCGAAGGCGAAGGGGTTCTACATCACCGAGATCTGGTCCGCGAACGTCGTCGACTTCATGGCCCTCGTGAAGGCGGTCGCGGCAGGGAAGCAGCCGATCGATCTGCTTCTCCCGAATCAGGCCGGACTCGATGATCTCGCGAAGGCTCACCAGGCGAACCTGTCGATCCCCGGCGTCCTCGCCGTCAAGAAGGATTCGGCGGGGAGCAGGGCGCGGTAGATTTTCAGTCTTTCAACATTTGTTGAAAACGGGAAGGAGAGTGAAAAACGAGGGGGCCCGAGAGGGCCCCCTTTTTATTTGTGGTTCGAGATCTCGACCGGCGTCTTTCCGATTCCCCGGTTCAGGTCGTTCGCGTAATCGACGGCGAAGAACACAAGCAACGCCACCGCGACAGCCAGAACCCCGCCGAGAACCCAGGACCGAATCCCGCCGATCTGTTTCGTGACGTCCACCTGATGCGTCGACAGCTTCTCCCCGAAGTCGTCGATCTTCTCGAAGATCCGGCCCATGCTTTCCTCGACGACTTGAGTTCTCAAGAGATCCCCCGTTCGGTGAGCGCACCCTTCGAGCGCGAGTTTGTTCACTCCCTTGCGGAGATCCGAGATCTCCCCGTCGATCACTTTGAGGCGGGGGTAGATCTCGTCCTCCACGACCTTGTAGACGTCTTCGGCACGACGCCGCTCGAAGGGAGGGGGCGTCATGTTACGGTCCCTGGAGAGTTCCCGTGGGTTTCGGCGGCGGCGTCGACTTCAGGTAGTTGCCCATCGAGAGGATGGCGGACACGCCCATCACGAGCACGAGCTTCCTCCATCCGGTCTCGATGTTGAACGTCTGCGGATCCACGATCATCACCGTGACGGCGGACCCGATCGCACCGAGAACGGCGGACACTAAGCCGTACAGCCATGCGCTCCAGTTCATCTCACACCTCCGGGAGTTTGGTCGGATCCATCGCCGCGACCTCGGCTCGGAGCTTCGTCAGCACTTCCTCCAACTGCTCCGGGGACGCCCCGGCTTGCGCCGCCAACTGGCGGATCCTCTGTTCCATGATGACGAACTTCGTCAACTCCAGGGCCAACGGCAGGATCAGCGCGGCGCTCATGATGCACCTCCCGTGAGCGTCCCGAATCGGTTGATGATGTCAAGGATCTGTTGCTCCTTGTCCGCGCTCGGAGGTGACCCACCGGCAACAAGCGCGTCATAGACGTCGATCAGAGGCTTCACCTCGACGAGGAGCTTACGCTTCACGCGATAGACGTCCAACTGCCCCGGCGACAACTTCCCGGCGATCGCCAGAGCGCCCATCGCCTCGGCGTCCTTGAACTGCGCCTTGTACCACCCAAGGAAATACACGGACTGGAGCTTCGCCCGCTCCAAGGCGGTCTGCGGCTTCTGCGGCGCGGGCCCGCCCATCGTCGCGCAACCGGCGATGATCACGAGCACCAACATCACGACCATCATCCTTCTCCAAACGAATGGCCTTCTCATCTTCATCCCTCCTGTCGGTAGACTTCGTTGTCCTGAACGTGCCCGAGATCGACGTGCTCTCCCTTGGCGTTCACAACCCCCCATTGGAGACCGCACTTCTCTGCCATCCTTCCGACCTCCGTAAAGTCCGGGATGGAGTCGAGGTCGATGTCGGCTTTCAGGTCGAACGGGTTCGGCGCTCTCAATGCAAAATCTATAGCACGACGAAGCGTGTGGGTCGAGTGCTTCGTCCAAGTCACCTTCGGGCCCGGAGCCGTGCGCCCCTTTGCCCACAGTCCGTCCTGCTCCTGCTGTGACCGATAGGTGCAGACTTCGAAGATCGGAAGGTTCGGCAACGCCGCCTTTACGGCTTCCCACTTCTTGCGGGTGCCGGGATGAAGATCGTCGAGAGATCGAGAAGCCACGCGCTACCTCGCCCCGCCGATCTGAGGGGCTCGATTGATCTTCTTCCCGATCGACTTCGAGATGTACTCGTTCCGCACTTCGGGATACACGTCGCCCTTCTCGATCATGTCGCGCACCTTGTCGCGATAGAGATGCACGACCTTCGAGATGATCGCCGCCTTCCCGCCCTCGGGGCCATCGCTGAAGACCGGCGTCCCGTCCGGGTTCTTCTGCGCGTAGTAGATCGCGGGCTTCCCGTCCCGCCTCGGGATCACCGGCTCCATGCCGTTGACGATCGCGGTGAGCGTGTCCCACATCCCGCGCCCGGTCTTCGGATCCTTGAGCCCATTGCCCGCCATCTTCACGAACCACCCGTACTGCTCCGGCGTCAGGTCGATCGCGGTCGAGCCCTCGTCGAACATTGCGCCGCCCGGCGCGGACCCTCCACCGAGCCGACGCGACGGCATCGTCAAGGGAACTCGATTGCGAATTATCTCCTTCGTCACGACGTCGTCCGTTGTCCCGGCGTACATGAACGGGTTGACCATCCCGAGCCCCTTGCCGGGAATCGACTCGTACATCCCGACCGTCATCACGTCGCCCTTCAGGTTACGGGCGGGCTCTATGGTCTGCGATAGCCCCGGCACCCGAGCCTTCAACGTATCCAACCACTCGTGCGTGTCGCGCACCGTGGGATCCGCAACGCGAGCGACCTGGGCGACGCCTCCGGGAACGAGCATCCCGAGGGACTGCTTGCCCCACCGGGCGGCGTTGCTCTGCATCGTGTCGCCACCGCCGGAGGTGATCGCTTCGAGGAAGTTCGAGATCCCCTGAGCGTAGGTCTTCGAGGTGAAGTTCCGGGTGAACGCGATCGCGCCGCCGATCATCGCCTCGGCGATGTCGACGCTCGGGGCGAACTTCAGGATCTCGACTATGTCCGCCGCGACACCGATCGGCGTGGCGAACGGCTCGATGCGTTTGTACGAGACCCATCTCCCGCCGATCTTCATGCTGTATTCCTGCCACGCGACGTTGCCGTTGCTGTCCTTCTGGCTCCAGAGCTTCTTGAGCTTGGGGTCGGAAGGACCGCCGCCCGTGATGAGCCCCGCCGCCGCGAGCCCGGCGAACGACAGCATCATCGCGGAGCCGACCGCCATCTTCGAGAGAGCCATGTCGCGCCGGACACCTCCGGCGCTAATGTCCGCCCGCACCTGGCGGAACGCATAGGCGAACGGCGTGTGCTCCAGGTTGTACTTCGCGATGTTGCCGATCACCTTCACGAAGGGAACGATGACCCTGAACAGCGGGTATTCCCGATTCCACGACTGGAAGACTTCCGCGATCGGGCCGAGTTCGGACGTGAAGGTCTGCTTCTTCGCGAAGTCGTGCGCGAGCGTGTCCGCCGCGCTCGGCGGATCGTCGACGTAGTCCGCGACGAAGTCGTTGAACGCCTTGCCGGAGAGACCCTTCTCGGTCGCCATCTCGTAGGCGCTCTTCCAGATCCACATCCGGTAGTTGATGACCTTGAAGAACTCGTCCCCCGCCGCGAGCCCCTTGAACGGCGCGTCGACAAACTCGCCCAACACGTCGAGCACCCGACCCAGGGGGCCGTCCGCATCGATGTTGCCAGAGGTGAGCCGCGCCATGCGATCGCCCGAGATCGGGTTGTACGCCATGCGGTGCGCTTCCATCATGTCCCGAACCGCTTGCTTGTGGTCGGGGCTCGTCCGGTCGTGGTACGGGTCGCTCTTGTCGTCCATCGTCTTCTGGATCCAATTCCGCGCCTGGTCGACGGAGTCGATCCCGGTGAGCCTCGGGTTGCGGAACTTGTCGCCGCCCATCGTAGACTCACCCGTGTATCCGGCGCGGCCCGCGAGGACGAACGCTTCGAGGATCGAGTGGTAGAGCCCCGCCATCATCCCGGCGGTGCCGCCCTTCGGCGCGGAGCCGATCTTCTCGGCGAGATACTGGTCGGCGGTCGCGAAGAATAGCGGGCCGATGTTGCCGACGATGTTCGCGGCCTGAGTCACCGGGTTCGACAGGAGCGAGAAGTAGAAGAGTTGGTTCAGGACGGACGGCTCCTTGACCTTCGCCTTCGCGACACGCCGGACGAAGGACTGCGCCTGGTCGACGGAATAGAACTTCGACATTGCGTCGAGCACCTGATCGTCGGTGACGAGCCCCCTGTTCTTCAACTCCTGAAGGTCTTTCTCGAACTTCATTTGCTCCTGCATCAGGTCGCGCACGGGGAGACCCTCGGGCGTGACGGCGATCTGCCGAGCCTGGAGCATCCGTCCGACCTCGGACTGCGGGAGATACCAGGAAGCGATCGACGCCATGCCCACCATCCGCGCCTGGTTCGCTTCGTCCGCCGTGATTTTCCCGTCACGCCAGTCGGCGATGCGCCCCTTGACGTAATCGAACACGCCGCCCGCGATCTGCTCGGCGGCGACCTGATGCGCCGTGTCGGGCCAAGCGGTATACGGGTCATGCGACAGGAACGTATCGAGCGACATCTTCCCGGCCTTGATGAGTTCCTGCGCCTTCTGTACCGACCGCTCGTTCGACTGCGTGAACTGCAACTTCTCGAACGCACCACGGAGAAGCTCCTCGCCGAGAGCGTTCACCTCGGCGTCGGAGAAGTTCACGGTGAGCCCCTTCTGGCCGGGAGTGCGGGTCTGGAATTTTGGATCCGAGAACTTCTTCACCGTCGCGTCGATCTTCTTCTGGAGGTTCTCCGGCTTGTCGGTCAGGATCGTCGCGTTGAAGGCGGGCGAGCCGGGATCCCTGTTGGTGTACTGGTGGTACCCCATCATCTCGCCGTCGTATTCCCATCCGTCGTGGTTGAGCGGGAACTCTCCGGCGGGCGTCTGCACGGACTTCGTCTGGAACATGGACCCACGAGTAAGCCTACCGTCAAAGGGGTCATCCGACTTGCCGGAGTATGCCTTCTCGACCGTCTTCATCAGCGTGTCGAGCGCCGCCGGGCCTTTGCCCGAGACGTAAGTGAGGACAGCGCCCTCGGGCGACGTCACGTCGACGAGGATGCTTTTCCGCGCACCGATCGAGCGCGACAGAACATCGAACTGCTTGTCCGAGATCGGAGCGAACACCTCGAAGTTCAGGGAGGCGTCATGCGATCCGGTGAGCCGCCATGCGTTCCCCTGGTACCCGTGGAACCGAATCGCCTGAAGAGCGCCGCCGAACTCCTGCAACCAGATCTTCTTCCCGATCGGCTCGTTCGTGGAAGCCACGATCAGATCGTCGACCGTGGACTGATGGATGTATGGGACCGGAAGCATCTTGCCGTTGTCGAGGAGCCAGATGCGATCGCTCGCGCCGACCTGGCGGATCGGCTCGGCCTTGCCGTAGGCGACCGCCCTGACGGCGGGCGTGATGTCTTTCCCGTTGATGTCGTACAGGAGGGTGGTGCGGGAGGAATCGTAGTTCTTCGACTGGAGGCGAGTCCCCCCTACGGCTTCACGGGGGGAGAGTTCTTGCCAGGCGGAAAGAGCGGTCTGCCGGAGACTATCGGCCCACCGGAGTAGATCGGGTCCCCCGGCGGCAAGGATCCGCTGAACGTACAGCCCGCCTTTCCACTCGGCTGATCCATCGGCATCGGAGTTGCTGAAGTTCGACCGCGCCCCGAAGTGGAAGGCCTTGGTTTCGATGTCATGTTCTTTCGCCCACTCATGCGCCGCCTCCGTGATCTTGGTCTTGAACTCCTCCGAGCCAAGCCCCATGAAGTTGATGACGTGGAACTCGCCGCCCCGGTACGTCAGTTCCATGCCGGGAATCTTCTCCCTGAGCTTCTCATAGAACGAGCCCACGATGGAAGGGGGAATCTCCCCGCCGACCCGGCGGATCGCGATCGCGTTCGGGTGGTCGGGATGGTTGAGCAGGGTCTCGTCCGGGATGTAGCCGAGGACCGAGTTCTGCGTGAAGATGTACCCGAAGAGATCGGAGTACAGATTCACGAGATCCATGTCCTGCGTGTTCGAGAGCAGGAGGGACTTCTGGAAGTTCGGGTTGACCGCCCCCTCCCACGTCCCCATGCCGAACACGTTCCCGCCCTCCGGCTTCATCAGTCGCGACAGGATGACGTCCCGCCCCATGTCGTCGAAGAGCGTGGAGTTGATGACGTGATCGGAGGCGCTCTTCTTCGCCTCGTAGTTCTCCCCGTGGATCCACGGTGCGACGTCCGAGTTCGTTGCCGGGATCGCCTCGCCCGTCACGATGCCCGCGCCGATGTATTTCCCCATGTGATCGACGGTCTCGGTCGTGGCGATCTTGCCTTCGCGGTTCCACGTCCACACGAGCGCCTGGACGTTCCGGGGATCGTAGTCGGTCCCGTTCAGCTTGTTGAACCGCTTCGTCGTTTCCTCCATGACGTCGCGAGCCCAGGCGTACTGCGTGTCCTTCAGGCTGGTGCCCTCCATCGGGTTGCCCTTGCTGTTCTTCAGTTCCATCGCCTGAAGGATGTGCGAGTCGATCGTCGTGTTCTTCGCGTCACGCACACCGAAGGTCGCGTTGTGGATGTCCCAATAGAAGGACGCCGCCTTGGGGCCGAGGCCGACCAGATCGGACGACACCTCGTCAGCCGCCGCGATCGCACGGAACCTGTCCGCCATGTTCTCCGCGCTGTTCACCGCGCCGGACACCAGGGGCTCCTTCCCCGAGGAAAGGAGGTGCATCACGTCGACGGCGGAAGTGGCGTTCCGGTCGATCGGCATCCGAAGGGACCACGCCGCGATCGCCCGCATGAACCTGTCGGCGTCCTCGATGTTCCCCGTCCAGTTCCCCTGCGCGTCCTGCTGAAGACCGAACGCGAGCCGAATCTTCTCGCCGGTCTTCTCGTACCATTGCGCCTGTTCCGGGTTGACCTTGTGGACGTCGGTCGCCCACTTTACGAGCTTGCGGATCAGCCCCTCTTTCGCCTGGGGAGACTGATGCGACGCCGGAGCGCCGATCACTCTGCCGGATGCCGTTTTCGGCGGCGGCTCGTGATACTTCGGCGTCATCGTGCGAACCTGGAATGCGGCGTCGCTCTCGCCGGGGAGACGAACCGCGCCCTCGCGCTGAAAGATCTTCCCCGTCCGCATCTGCTCGAACATCGTCCGCTCGGTCGGGCCCGCAAACGCCGAGTAGATCTCGTGCGCGAAGTCGATCACCTTCTGGAACGCCTTGTCGAGCGGCGACATCGGGTTCTCGATCGAGGGGGTCCGCTTGTAGGCGTAATCCTCGAAGGCGTCCATCACCTGTTCCTCGACGCCGATCGACACCTTCCCTTCCTCCGGGAGCCCGATCGCCGCCCGCTCCTCGGGAGAGAGAACATCCTGCAACACCGACACGACCAGGTGCCCCTTCTCGTGCGAGAGCGTCGTGAGGTCTGCTTGACCAGTCAAGAAGATCAGGTCGTTCTCGGTCGCCACGAGCGAGCCCGACTTGAAGTACACGCCCGAGAGCACTTCCTTCCCGGAGCGGATCTTCTCGGAACTCTTTGGGTCGCCGAGATCGAGGGCTTGCTTGTGAAGCTCTCCGGCAAGAGGAGACGCCGCCGTGTGGATCTCCACGGTCCTGCCGCTCGGAAGAGTGACCGTCGCGCCGAAGGCGGTCTCGTTCACCGTCGCGCCCTCAAAGTTCTGCTCGACGTACTGACGGAAGTTCGTCGCACCGATGTCGGTTCTCTGCGTGAGGTGCGCCGCGCCGCCGACTACGATCCCCTGCGCCCCGCCCGCCATCAGCGACTGAATGAACGTGTCCTTCATCGCGACGCCGAAGTCGTCCCACGTCATGCCGGGCTGATAGGTCAACTTCTGTACGGCGGACTGGACCGCCTGGGTTCCGAGTTCTCCAACCGTGTCGAAGAGGGCCCCCTTGATCGCCTTGACGAAGAAGCCAGGGGACTTCATGTACGCCTCGAACGGAAGGCGTTCGCCCCAATACTCCGCGAGCCCATTCACGACCGCGCCGAGGACCGCCGTGGGTACGTCGCTCCCGCCTTCCCTCTGCGCCCCGTACTCCTGCGTCCCGGAGAGCGCGGCGAGCGCGATCAACGGCATCGTACTACCGGACAGAACTCCGGTCGCCATCGCCACACCAGAGAGCCCGAGCGATTGGACCGCCCCGTAGACGTGCGCCTTCAGCGTCCCCGGCTCCACGTCCGGGAGGGTCTTCTCGACGTCCGCCTCGCCGCGCCGGTACATTTCCTGTCCCGTAACCTGAGCTTGCCAGTTCGGGTCAAGGGAGCCCTCTTCGGGGCCCGCGCCCGGAGCGCCCTCGACGCCACCGCCCGCGATACCGACGTCGCCCGTGAACTGAAGGAGCCCTCCGAGCGACTGCTTCGCGAGGCCGGGGATCGACTCGATGCCTTTCTTCGCGGCGTCGAGGAATGACGTCTCCTCGGTCGCGTCGACACGCTTCCCGGACATCGTGTACTTTGCGACGACGTGCGAAGGCGTCGCCTCCAGGGCTCCCTTCCCGAGAGTGCTGATCGCGGGGCCGAGCGTCGGCGCGTCGGAGATGCCACCGTTCGGGTTCCAGTATTTCCTGGTCGCCACGTTTGCACCGAAATCCCCCTCGCTCGATGCGGCGGGAGGAGGCTCGGGGATCTCCGGGTTCTCAAGAGGAGTGCCGTCCAGGGGCTTCCGCAACTTCAGCATCGACGTGTCGATCTCGCTCTTCCGATTGTCGAGAGCCTTCTTGAGATCGAGCCTCTCGCGGGTGTCCTCGACGTAGTTCAGAAAGGGATCGGTTCCGGGCATCTCGTCTCCTTACTTGGGCCAGGGAGGCATCGTCAGCCCCGCTCGGTTGAACCACTCCTGCCAGTATTCCCTCGGCGTGAGCCCGTTCTGGTTCACGTTCTTCTTCACGACGTAGTAGTCGAACGCCTTCATCAGCTTCGCCGGATCGGTGTACGGGCTCGCCGGGATCGAGGACAGGGAGGCGTCCGGCTTTGTCTTCTCGATCGCCCGCTTGATGAGTTCGTCGGGGTTGGTCTGATATTTCCTCTCGTTCGCGAAGTAGTCGGTCCACACCTCGCGCATTGTCGCCCCGAGGGCATCCATCTCCTCGGCCTTCGGGTTCAGCGAGAAGGACGACGGCGCGATCTTCGTCCGGTACAACTGCATCGCCTTCTCCATCTGCGACGGGATCGAGTCCGCCTTCTTCCCGATCGAGATGAGCAACTGCATCGCCGAAGTCTTGTGCTCCGGCAGGATGCTTGAGTTCAGGTCGATCTGCCGCGCCGCCCTCTCCGGTGTCACCCGGTTGAAGAACACGTCGTTCAGGATCGCGTTCATCGCGTGGTTCGACGTCTTCGCGTTATCGGTGTCCGTGCGCGACTTCGTCGAATCGAGGACCGAGTGAAGATAGTGCAACTGGTCCGGCCCGATCTTCGACGTGTGGAACAAGTCCGTGATCCCATCCTCGCCGAGCTTCCCGCCCCGGATCAGGATCGAGGCATTCGCGGCGTTCGCGTCCCACAACGTCTTGTCGCCCTTCGCCGCCTTCAATTCGAACTGCGCCTTCGCGTGTTCCGCCCTCTGCTCCATCGCCCACACGTCGGTCGGATCCATGCCGGACTTCAGGAGCAACGGCTTGATGAGGTCCGGTGCTCGCCTCGGGTCCGTGATGAGCATCTGTCCCATCACCTGAGCGTACAGATCCTTCACTTCCTTGTCGGCGAGGGCGCGGCCCGTCTCGGGAAGGATCGAGCCAGTCGCCACGGAAGCCGCCACGCGATCCCGGATCATTCCCGCCGCATAGTCCACCTGGTCCGGGCTGTTCACCGCCGCCCTCTTCCACTTGTCGTTCTGCGCCATCATGTCCGACTGGTCGTTCTGCAACGTCCACTTCCACGACTCGTGCTTTACCTTCGTAACGCCCTCGATCTCCTTCTGTGCGAGATGCGTAGTCAGGGCGTTCGCGACCTTGTAGTCCTGAACGCCGTCCATCGTTCGGTTCTTGATGTCCGCCATCCCGTCCGAGAACTTCTGAGTCGCCGTCTGCGGATCGCGCTCCTTTTCCAGTTGGAGCATGAGATCGCCGATCTGCCCCTCGGCCTGGATCGAGCGGTCGGTCAGTTCCTTCACCCGAAAGATCTCGTCCTGCTTCTCCTGGATGACCTTTCCCAACTCCATCGTCTGCTCGCCCACCTTCGCGAGCGCGTTCCACGGAGCCGCCGCAGCGTCCGCCGAGAGCGTCGGCGCGGGGCCCGGCGTGGCGAGCGAGACGTTCTGGTCGTACTCGGGGATCTTCATATCAGGCTCCGAAGTCGGACGTCAGTTTCAGGAAATCCCCCTGCGACATACCGCCGCCTGACGGCTTGTACGCTCCCTGCTGCAACCCCGCCGCCGTCACGAACGAGCCGGTCGCCTTGAACAGGCTGCTGATCGCCGCGCCGGACGCCATCGCGTCGTAGGCGGAAGCCTGGGAGTCCATGCCTTCTGCGTCCCACCCGCCCGACAGCCGCACCTTGAGGGCGTTCCGCTCGACGTGCGTGGCCGTATCCATCAGCGTCTTGAGCGGAGACCCCTGGTCGATCAGGACGCCGGACTTCGCGAATCCGACCGCCTGATTCGCCTGGAAGCGGTTCCCCTGCTCCTCGATCATCCGAGCGTCGTCGTCCGCCTTCAGCCTCCTGCGGACTGCGGCGACCCGCGCCGCGATCGCCGCCTGGGAGTACGCCTTCGACGAGGCCGCACCGCCCATGAGGGAACCGAAGGCTGAGATCCCCGCGCCGATCGCCAGGAGAGGAAGCGGCATCGTTCAGTCCCCCACCGAGATCTCGCCGACAACGGAGAGGACCGTCGCGGCGAACGGAAGATCCTGCTCGATCGTCAACTGCGAGTCGATGTCCACGCCGAGCAAGTTCGCCTCCAGGAACCCGGTCTCCGCGACCGGAGCGGCGACCGTGGGATCCTGGGTCGGGTCGATCCACGACCTGTTGCCGTTGATCTTGATCCCCTTCGTGTCAAGGATGCGGACGTGAATCTGACCCCATGCTTTCGGGATCCCCTGCGACGTGACGCCGTTGACGACCACGTCCGGCCTTGAAGGTATCACTTTCGCCGTGTAGTTCAACCCCACTTCGTAGGACGTCACGGCGACCGGGAACACCACCTGTCCCCCCGCGACGACGGCGTCGGGGTACATGATCCCATTGCCGATCATCCGTACCGTCTTCCCGTTCAGATGCGAGAGCCCGCCGACGATCGCGTTCGCCGCCTGAGTCCCGGCGACGCAGGAATCGGTGAAGAGCGTGGAGTCGAACTTCTCGATGTAGCGCCCGCCCGTCCTGTTCACGACGGCGTAGATGCTGTCCTCACCGGAAGAGCCGGTAGGAGGAAGAACGCACACGGACTCGAAGAGGCCGTCCGTGATCCACCGCCCCCACCCCATGACCTCCTGCGACTTCTCGTAGGTGAGGGCGCACAACTGCCCGTCGTTCCGAACGGCGAAGACGATCGATGCCGGTTCCTTCGAGTACGCAAGCTCATCAAAACCGCCAGTCGAGATCTCGGGGTTCAGGATCGTGAGGTCGTCCGCTTTGTAGGCGTCGTTGTCGAAGTTGTACATCAGTTCTCGGACGCGCCGACCGGACGCCGTCAGGAAGATCGTGGTGTGCCCGATCTGCACCGGCTTCCGCTTGATCGACCCGTAGGACGTTTCGCCCCGGATGTCGATGTTCGACGGCGAGATCGCGCTCGACCCGCCGGAGGCGCGATACTCGCGGGCCAGAGCCCCGATCAGCAGAACCCGCGAGGACGTCATCCACTTGAACTGGTTCACGTCGTTCGAGGCGATCGTGTACGCGACGGCGTCCGTCGCCAGAGCCCCGATCGCGAAGTTCTCGTAGTCGGCGGTCGCCGAGCCCCACAAGGTTTGCGGTTGCGCGGTCGTGCCTCCGAAGAAGAGCCTCTGCTCGTAGAAGCAGATCGCCAAGGGATAGCCGTTCCCCGCCGACCAGGATTCCTCCTCGATCGTCCACGTCCCCGCGAGGCACTCGAACGGCGCGGTCGACGGGGCGCTCGACAGGGTCGCGAGGATCTGAGCCTTCACGGAAGTCGACGTCATGAAGGTCGTGATCTTCATCATCCCGCCCATCGCGTGAACGTACTTCCCCACGTCTCCGGCGCGGAACCCCGCCGTGTCGAGCGTCAGGGTCGCGATGCCACGCACCGGGCCGACCTTGTCGGAGGTCAACTTCGCCGCCGGGCTACCGACCCACCTCCAGGAAGCCGCCGCGATATGCACGGCTCGATCCCATGTCGCGCCGCCGGGATCTCCGGGGAACGCCGCATCGATCGTCAGCGTGTCGACGCCGGGCACGGCGTCGATCCTGCGCGATTGCCCGGACTGCGCCCCCGAGGTGATGACGATCAGGTCGCCCACGTTCGCCGCCGTGAGCCCGTGGTTCACCGAGGTCGTGATCGTGGTCAGAGCCCCGGAGGCGTTCCCGAGTCCCGCGACAATCCTGTCCGCCGGGAGAGCGTCAAGGATGTCCACCGTGGCGAACTTCAGCGAGGCGTCGACCGAGGCGATGACTCCGCGCCCGTCGAGGTACCGGATCTGTCGGTCGACGTCCGCCGCCAGGAAGTACGTCCCGCCGTTGTACACCTTCACGCCCGTCCCGTTGATCGCCGCGAAGGCGATCGTGGTCGCGGGATATTGATCGTTCTCGAACGTCGGCGGCGGGAGGAACACCACGTCCTTGATGTCCCAGGTGTCGCCGAACGAATCGAGCCGGGACAGCTTCGCCACCGGATGCGCCGGATGGACGAGGTACATGACATCCTTGCTCTGCGCGAACTCGATCTCGAAGAGTTCGCTCGCGGCGTAGGTCGTCACGACATCGATGGCCGAGGTGTGCCCCACGGTTCCAACCGGGCGATGGATGCGGATATAATTGACGCCGAACTCCAGGAGGTAGAAGGTCGTGGCGTCCACGATGAACGGAAGGATCCGCACAGCAGTCGCGCCCACCTTCGAGGTCGCGTAATACCGGAGCCCCCACCGCTTCGTGACCCCGCCCTGGGTTCTGATGAGGAAGTTCTCCAAGGTCGAAGCCGAGTTCTGGAAGCGAGGGAAGTCGGTACGCCCTTCCATGCCGGGCGACATCTCGCCGCCGTTGAGGGAGTTCTGGATCACCCGGCCCTTCGGCATCAGGCGGTCCTCTTCCAGAAGTAACAAACGATGTATGGTTGGACGACCGACATCGCGGCGTGATCCGAGGGTTGCGTGACGCCGTGCGCGTCGACCGCCGTACCCACATGGGCCGAGTGCGCGTCGACCGCCGTGCCCGCATGGGCTGAGTGCGCGTCGACCGCCGTACCGGAGTGCGTCCCCGTGGTAATGATGTTCCCGGCAGAAGCCCCTTGCTTTGTGGCGACGGAGGTGTGGGCGCTCGGCTGCGTGACGACGTGATTCGCGTGGGCACTCGGCTGCGTGACGACGTGATTCGCGTGGGCACTCGGCTGCGTGACGACGTGATTCGCAACCGCCGTGCCCGCATGGGCCGAAGGGGTGGACGTTTTCGTTCCGCCAACCTCTTCGACTACATCAAAATTCGGGTCGCCCGCATCGAGCCCGACCATGACGCGCCCGGCCCCGAACGCCGCCCACGTCCCAAAACCAAGAAGCGTGTTCGGGTTTGTATTGACAACAGAGATAAAGACGGATCCCACGGGCCAAGCGACGGCAGGATCGCCGGGATCCCCCTTGTCGCCCTTCGGCCCCACCCCGCCGTCGTTGCCAGGCGGGCCCTGGATGCCCTGAATCCCCTGCGGCCCTTGCGGGCCGACAGACCCATCACTTCCGGCAATCCCCTGAATCCCCTGCGGTCCTGCATCTCCTTGGGGGCCCTGCGGCCCTTGAGGGCCTTGAGGGCCCGCACTCCCGGCATCTCCTTTATCGCCTTTCGGTCCAGGGGGGCCCGGAACTACCGAGTCCGCTCCGTCCTTCCCGTCTTTCCCTGCGGATCCTGCGGGGCCAGGCGGACCCATCACGGGAGGACTCGTCTCCTCGTCGTTGACCGGAGGGATCCCGTCAAACCAGTACGCCTCTTCCTCTCCGGTGCGAGAGTTTTTTCTCTTGTACCACGCCATCAGCGCACCACGATCAGGTCATTGCATTGCGGCACGTCCGGCGTTCCCTCCTGCGCGTCCGCACCCTTGGCATACGACAGCGCGGAACGATAGATCGCCTCCTTCGTCTTCTCCAGGGTCACGTCCTTTCGGATCGGGTAGCTGATCTTCCAAGCCAGGAACGCGACCAGACACTCCACGAAGAGCGGATCGAAGTACGTCGTGTCCGTGATCCTGTAGGTGTAGAGGATCGAGATCGACCCTTCGTCACAGGCGATCCTCCGGCCCTCCACTCGATACGGGATGTCGACCGCCTCGTCGGACAACCGCCGCAGCTTCAGGCAGTCCGAGGGGAGATCGAAGAACCGGGCGAAGTCCATCGTCGGCGTCGTGCCCACGACCGGCGTCAACGTCGTGCGCTTCTCCGCGAAGTTCCACGGATGCTCTCGGAGGAGCGCGTCTCGGCAGAAGGGATACCAAGCCCGGACCACGTCCGCCTGAACGCTTACGTCGGCAACCGTCAACAGCGGAGCCGCGCCGACCGCCATGAGCGCGAGGTTGTAGATCTGGAGGGCCGTGACGGTCGACCCAACCGCCGGAGGCGCGGCGGTCGGCATCGCGGTCGTCGTGAAGAACGACCATACGCCCACAAGCGTCTGCCCGTCCGCCGAGACCGTGAACAAATAGATCATCGGGTAATCGGAATCCTCGACGAAGAAGACCACGCTCCCGAGGGCGTTCGCCTGGACGATGCCTCCCGCGAGCGCCGCGCCGCCGGACTGTGCGGCGTAGATTGTCGCGGGCGTGACGCCGTCGTCGTTGAAGACCGTGACGTTCGAGTTCGGGAGGACGACTCCGGTGATCGGGTATCTCATGGTCAGCCCCTATGGCATATAATACGGATAGAGTAGAGTCCCGCGCACAACCACATTCCACGGCCCGGCATTGCCCATCAGAAGCGTAACATTGTCTCCGCTGATCGCATACGTTCTTGTCGCGCAAGCCGATGTGTTGGCTGAAGCAACAGCCTTCACTTGAGCGGGACCGGCGGGCAAAGAAACCACGAGAAGTTGATCCACGAACCCATCTCCGGCCCCATGCGTTCCCGCGACGGTGAGATTTGCGGAAGGACCGTACCATCCACTTCGCGCCGGAAGATTAATGAGTACCTTCGTCGTGTTGTCCGCCTTGAGGTGTCCGCCCCACTCTCTCGCCCATCGGGGAAGATACAACTCCGACATCAGGCGCGTCCGGTTTCCGGCATCGTCGATGTCGCCCGGAAGGTTGAACATGGATTCGCCAAGCGTGGTGAGAGAAGTGCCGACACCTCCATTGATCGGCAATATAATGACCGACTGACACGATGCTACGTTCCCTATTTTTCTCGTTCCCGATGTCACAGTCGGAGCGAGTTCCCGGTAACTTCCGAGCAGGAAGGTCGAAGGATAACCACCACGGAACAGATACGCATCTTTCCCCACGCCAACATCCACAACGTAAGACGTGTTGAAGAAGTTCTGGAAGAAGGCACCGCCCGAAAAGAAGATCGGCGAAGAGGATGTTCCCCCTGCGGTCTGCTTGAATCCCTCCAGTTGGAAGGTGTCCACCAAGAGTTGATGCCCATTGGTGAATGAGATCACGGATCCGTTCGAACTTCCGTCGCCGCCGTCCATTGAATCGTTCGTGTGAACGACGGTGGTCACATTATTGGTGTACCAACCCTTCGACAGGTTGTCGTTCCCGACCGTGTGACCGTACAGAAAATCTCTCCCGTAAACGTGGCAGTCCGAATAGTGCAACGTGGTCGAGTCGGAGGTGGAGTCGATATAATGGGCGTAGTCATAAGGACCGGAAACGGTGATGGACTCGAACCAGACGTGCCAGATGTTCCCATACGTCCCGTAAGTCGTCAGAAGTTGGAACGCCCTATAGCAATTCCAGACCGTGATGTCGCTGAGGTGCGTCTGGCTGACGTTGTGAAGTTGAATTGCCACCGCGCCCGGATCTGCGCCGAGCGTCCCCGTATAATTGATCGAGAACCCCCACGCCTCGCCACCCTCATGTTTAAAAACGGTTGCGGCTGTCGTTGGGAAGAACTTCGTTTTTTCTCTTCCCGCCCCGCAATAAGGAACCCCGCGAGTCGCCACCGTTCCGGTGATGTAGTACGCGCCGCCAGGAATTTTTACAGGGATGCCTCCAGATCCGAGAGCGGCAGCGTTATCGAATGCCGCCTGAAGGGCATCTCGATTTTGCGCCCCCGTTTTCCCCTCCCCAAAATAATTTCCATTGGCATCATGATAAGCGCGAGGATCCACATAGGGACCGGCCTCGACAATAAGATTCATGAACCACGCTCTCGGGGCGGCGGCGACAAAGCAGACCCCGATGAAAATCATAAGAACAAAAACAACTGCCTTGATGTTCGCCCCGAGAATCTTCGCCAGACGATCCATCGTTTCCCCCTACGGAGCCAAAATAGATACTTCTGAAGCGGAGAGAGTCCGGCTCCACACCCTCATTTCCTTCGTGCGATGACCGATTGGATTGAAGGTGGAGTAAGTAATCTGTTGTCTCACTCCATCCACCGTCGCGATCGCGGTGCCAGGAGAGACGATCGTCGGAAGCGTGAGGGCATCAGCATTTCGGGACATCGCTGTGGCAACGCTCGGGATATAGGAAGAAAGCGCACCCTTCTCCATCTGCGCTCCCCACAACCAACCCCCCGCCGTGTTGTCGCCAGGATAGGAGGCGTAACTGTCCCGATCGGTCAACATGATCGCCCCGGCAAGCGTTGTCCCTCCATTGGCGACACTCTTAGACCATGCCCGATAGAAACCGTTCGGAGCCGAAGCTATCCCACAAGTAAAGCCCGCCGCACACGCCGTCACCGTCCCGAGTTGAAGATCGAATCGGGAGACGTGCCCTGCATTGTCGTATTGAAGGATAATGAGATACCGGCTCTCGTCGCCGGATTTTTTCGCATACACCGACACCGTCATTGAATCCTGATCCACGACGGTGACCGAGAAGGTGATCCGATGATAGTCGTTCGTCCCGTCCGCGACGAACTTCTCTGCCGAGAGAGTCCCATCCGGCGCGATCGCATTGTCCGCCACAACCCGGCTCGCGTTTTGCGTCCAGATCGTCGTGTTGTCGAACTGCGCGGAACGGGCGTACAGGTTCGCGCTCGCGGCCTCTACCAATGCGCCCGTCGCCTCAATGCGAAGTTGGTCCGCAGAGGCGACGGTCACGAGCCCGGTCGTCGGGTGGACATAGGTCGCGGTGTGTGTCGCGTCATGAGCGCGAGCGAATGTCGGCGCGGTGCCGACGTATGTCTTCAACGGACTCGCCGGATCGTCGAA
>JAEHJW020008083.1_pt1 | contig 24851 bp, 34 predicted proteins | sample 9271431 | NCBI WGS metagenome assembly JAEHJW02 | reverse complement strand
AGGATGGATGTTGGGGATTATTGATGTCAGACAAAGGGTTACAAATGCGGCGGTGTTTGCGAAGGAACTTGTTCGCGCCCTTAACGACGAGGACGATCAAGGAACAACCCGCGTTCATCGTTGCTTCGACGATGCGATCAATTTTGCGATAGAGCAAGGATGCGAGGGGCTGGAAGACAATCCAGATCAAGCGGCATGACCATTATCGGCTACTGTCTCATTGACGAATCAGGGAACGTCATGCGCTGGAGCTACCCAAGCAAGGAACCGGCCATTTACGCTCAGCTCTGCGATGCCGAGCGGTCAAAGGACAACTGCACGATTGCCCCTGTTTATGTGGATGGACAGGTAGGATATGCGCCGATGAAGGAACGACAACAGGCGGAGAGCGAAGGATGACGGACATAACAATATGCACAGACTCGAACTGTCCGGTATTTGAAACGTGCTACCGCGCCCAAGCGAAGCGCGACGGACGCTGGCAGTCATATTTCTCCGGCGGAAAAAGAACAGACGTAAGCGGTTGTGAACTATACATTCCGGTCGTCCCAAACGCGCAACGACAAGAGACAAACGAAGGGAGCGAACCGTGATTTGCCCCTATTGCAGCGCAGAAGTCCAGCCCATGCGGGAAAAGGCAACCGGCTACGTCAGAAGGACGGTCAAAGGCGATGCGATGTACGATCACTGCAATCATGTATTCACAGAGCATTCCAGGCCAAGCGAAACCAAGCCGCACAAACCCAAAGCCAACCGGAGGAAAACGCGATGACGCCACAACTCACCGACGAAGAGAAGAAAGCCTATCTGGACGCGGCGCTGCTCCAGATCGAAGAGATCAAGAGCCGCACAAGAGGCAATCCCCTATGCTGCAATTCCTGTCACGGCCGGGGCTGGACAGGCGTGACGTTCGTACCCGACAGTCAGCTGGGCTCGAGGCCCGTGCTTCAGATGTGCGGCTGCGGCAAGGACGCGATCACCGAATACGACCGCACGATGAAAGCCATCGCGGGGGTCAAGGCAACGGTCGAATCTGAGGCCATGACCAACCGCCGGCTGATTCAGGCCGAGTTCAAGAAGCTCAACGACCGGCGGTTCTCTGTCCGGCTGGGAAGGCTCTGGCAGCGAATCACACGCAAGGAGGCCACGAAATGACACGCACCCGACCAACTTGGGAACAGAAAGTACCGGAGGGCCGATGATGGCGCTGGACATCGACGCACATCTGACACAGAAACGCGAACCGGCCCGGAAGGTCAAGCTCGTCATCGTAGCCGACGAGTTGACATTCGTCGAAGTCGCAGACTTGGCGACCTCGCCCAACAACAAATTCACGCCGGTTGTAGTGCGTCATCAGAAGCGGGAAAGGCCGGCACTTCAACGGCGATCCCTATGCGAACAGGAATCTGATCCTGAATGGGAGACCGTCAACACCTTCCGCGACGAGGCCGATGCACAAAAGGCAATGGCATCGCTCGTCAAGCGGGACGGGCAATCGTGGGAGTTCCGCATCCGGCCCGGCAAGCTCCGCAGCACATTCAGCCTTTGCCGATACCCCGACCACGGAGAGCGCGTCCCTGCCGGATGGATACTGATTTGCACGACGGAAGATATTGTTCCGCCGAGAGAATGGGCTGGCTCCGGGCGCAGGCCGGAGATCCCAGGCGGAAGCCGCGGCTCTGTCGTTGTCGGCACGGTCGACGCCGAGAGGTTCCTGACACATACCGAAGCTGCTCGGACCTTAGGCGTACACGTCACCCGCATCGTGAATTTCGTGCGTTGCGGGAATCTCACCAACTACAAATTCAAACACCTGTCCTTTGTCAGCAAGGCGGAAGTCAACGACCTACGGCAACGGCTGAGTGCTTGAGGAAGGAGGCACAAGATGTTCCAGACAAGAGCGGAATTGAAACAGCGGATCACTGAACTCGAAAAGCAACTTGAGGATCAGCGCAACCCGCCGAGGAAGTTTCTGGTGTACCGCCGGGGAATCAAGTCGCCCATCGTGGTATTCGGCACCGGATTTCGCGTTGTGCTGGGCAGGTATGTGATCGTCAGACGGACCGGGGCCGACGTTGTGTTGGGGGACGCGGAGATGGTTGTGGATGCCGCCGCCCTTACGGAGAAGGCGGCCAAGCCATGACAAGCACAATGGATGGCGTCGGGTTCGCGCTTCGACGACTGGCCGACATTGTAGTGCCGCGATGCGGTGTTCTGGCAAAGGGCGACCTCGCCCGCTGATTTCTTGACCGCAAAGTCGGGAATGCCGATTTTTGCATAGAGCGGTTTCTACCTTTCAAGCCCGTTACGTCCGAACGGATGTGCGGGCTTTTTCTATTTGTGCCGACCCATGACAGAGATCAAATCCCGCATCGTCAAAACCGAAGAAGTCGAGTGGCGCAAGCTCGAATGGTTCCAATCGAACCTGAAGGAGATGAGCAAAGCCGACTTCGATAAGCTGAAGAAGTCCCTCGTCACCAACGGCTTTGTCATGCCGTTCCATGTCTGGCAGAACGGGAAGACCTGGATTCTGGACGGCCATCACAGACAGAAGGCCATGCAGGAGCTGGAGAAGGCCGGACACGACATCCCCGAGAGACTCCCCGCGAATTTCATCCGATGCAAGGATCGCAAGGAAGCGGCCAAACTCGTGCTGGTGTATTCAAGTATCTACGCACGGACGACGGATGAAGGCCTCTACGAGTTCATCAATCAGAACGACCTGAATTTTGACGATCTGAAACTGGAGATCGACCTGCCCGAGTTTGATGCGGAACGCTTTGCCATTTCCCACGGTGGACTACCCGTGGACGAAACCGACAAGCCCCAATTGCGGGATGGCGACCGCGCCCCATTTCGGCAGGCTGCGTTCATTCTACACGATGAACAATTCGAAGATGTCCAGTCTGCCCTTCGAAAGGCGATGAGTATGGGGGGGGCGAGTCGGCAACGAACGAAAACAGAAACGGCAATGCGCTTGCCTTTATCTGCCGGGAGTTTCTCCGTGGGTGATGCGAAACGGATCATCGTGAAACCGATAGCAGCGGCAGACGCAAACCGGATAGTGAGGGCGCTACACTATTCGCATAAAGTCGTACAGAACTCGCAGGTACACCTTGGGGTGTTTCTTGACGGTCGGTGCGGTGGTGCGTTGCAGTTTGGTCCAAGCATGGATAAGCGAAAGATGGTCTCGCTTGTGAGGGGAACCCTATGGAACGAGTTCATCGAACTGAATAGGATGGCAATGGCCGATTGGCTGCCCCGCAATGGAGAAAGTCGCGTCCTCGGCGTTGCGCTCCGATGGCTTAAACGGGAATATCCCTTTTTGAAATGGGTTGTGAGTTTTGCCGATGCGACGCAGTGCGGAGATGGGACAATATACCGCGCCAGTGGGTTTGTGTTGACCGGCATTAACGACAGACCTGCGCTCCTTCGGATGCCGAGCGGAGAGGTTCGACATCGACTCGCCATGCACACCGATTCATCGGTGGCGAATGCTATGGGCGGGGCAATGGCAAGCGTGAAACGAATGGCCGACCATTTCGGCGCAGAGGTTTTGCGCGGTCACATGCTGCGGTATGTGTATTTCCTTGATTCGGCGGCCCGAGAACGGTTAACCGTCCCAGTCATTCCGTTTTCAGAGATTGAAAGATGTGGGGCGCAGATGTATAAGGGCAAACGCGCATCAAGCAGAGAGAACGCTGCGCCCGCCGTCCAGGCGGGAGAGGGCGGTGCGATTCCGACCGATGCGCTCCATTTTGGGTCAAATTGACCGGCAAGACAAAGATCAGGCTGAACGGCAAAGAAACAGAGTGGAAATCCGAGTAGAACTCGAACGGAAATGAGATGCCAACGAAGAAATCGGCAGAGAACAAGGCACGGACGCCTAAAAAGCGGTACACGCCTGAATACGTGCGTGAACTGACGGCGAGACTGTGGAAATGGGCAGAGGGCAAAGACTCGCTGTGGCTCGGGGACTTCGCGGCGGAGAACAAGATGAGCCGTCAAAGGCTCTCGGAAATCGCCGCCCACGATCCGGGGTTTGCCGAAGCCTACGAGGTCGCCAAGCAGGTGCAGGAAAACAGACTGTTCAAGATCGGCCTGTCGAAGAAGTACAACGCCTCAATGCCCATCTTCGCCCTGAAGAACGTCGCGGGATGGCGGGATTCATTCGATGACACCGGCTCAATCAACGAACATATCGGAGAGATTGCAAAGAGCTTCGCAGCGTTGGTTTCCGCTTCCACCTTCGGCGGCAAACCACAAGGTCATTGAGTCGTACTGGCGCGATCCGGTACGCTTCAAGACCGTTCACGCCGGGAGACGGTCGTTCAAGACGGAACTCGCAAAACGCAAGCTCGTCGTTGAAGGATTCTCCACCGTCGGCAGGCGGTATTTCTTCGGCGCCCCGACGCGGGAGCAGGCAAAGACGATTGCGTGGAATGACCTGAAGGCTCTGGCCGCCCCCGTGACAATCGGCAAGTCAGAGACGGAGCTTTGGATCAGGCTTGCAACGGGAAGCGAAATCTGGGTCTTGGGCTTTGACAAGCCCGAACGCTTTGAGGGATCGCCCTGGCATGGCGGGATCTTGGATGAATATGCCGACATGAAGCCCGAAGTCTGGCCCGAGAGCGTACTCCCAGCTTTGACCGATACTCAGGGCTGGTGCTGGTTGGCCGGAGTCCCGAACGGGAAGAATCACTACTACGAACTGGTTGAACGCGCACGCTCAGGACAATTCCCGGACTGGAAAGACTACAACTGGTGCTCGGCCGATGTTCTTGACCCGATGGAGATGGAGCACCGTCGGGAAGACACGGACCCCCGGACATTCCGACAAGAGTACGAGGGCTCCTTTGAGTCCTACGAGGGCAGGGCTTACACGTACTACAACGCGGACACGCACAGAAAGGCTCAGAAGCACGTTCCAAGCCTTCCCGTGTGTATAACCTGTGACTTCAACCTCGACCCCTGCATCTGGGTCGTGGGGCAGGATCTGGGTGGGTTCGTGAGCGTTCAGTCGGAGATCGTGCAGAGGCAGACGGACATCTGGAAGATGTGCAATGCGACTAAAGAACTATTGGCAAGGCTGGCCGCGCCTCTCGGTAAGGACGCCGAGCGAAGGCGAAAGACGATCTTCTACGGCGACCTCGAGCACGGCAATCAACGATCTGTGAGCGCGACGGCAACGTCGTGGACAATCATCAAGGAAGAGTTCAAGAATTGGAACGTCGAACTGAGACTCCGGTCTCATCCACGGATCGTCGACAGGGTAAACGCTGTGAACAGCCGTCTTCGGAACGCACGGGGAGAGATCAGATTCGGCGTCGATCCTTCCTGTATTCAGTCCCACAAGGATTTTGAAATGGTGGAAATGGCAGACCTTCAGAACGCGAAGAAAGAGGGCGACCGAACGCACGCCAGCGATGGCATCGGCTACTGGATCAACTACGAATATCCCATTGTCCGACGCGCTGCGACACTGAACTAAGAGGACACGCCAATGGCTACAACCTACAACGAGATCGTGATTGCGAACCTCTCCGCGACAGAGATCGAAAAGGCATTCAAGAATGCGCTTGAGGACAACGAGTTGACCTGGCACAACGAGCGCGGGATGCTGGTCGATTTCCTCTACGCCCAGCAGACGGACAAGGACGAATACCTCAAGTCCTACTTCAATATCGAAACCGATCCGAACAAAGAGCCCGACTATCCCCACAACCTCATTCTGACGCAGACCAACATCACAGCGAAAGTCATCGGGCAGAAGGCCAAGAGTTATAAGCTTCAGCCCATACGGATGATCGACGGCAAGCCCTCGGATGACTACACGGAACTACTTCTGGGTGCGGGCGTGAAGTCCACGAACAAACTGATTGACCGCCTGACCTGGCTTCTGGGGGATCACTGCGTTGTCGTCATCGCCGATGCCACGACGAAGAAACTCCGCTTTGACAATCCGCTCTACTACCGGCCAGTCTTCAAGGACGGCGATAACGTCAATCCCGTAGGAGTCACATACCCCATTGGCGTGGTCCGCAACCAAAAGCGCGAGTTGGTCGAGGCCTGGAACTACTGGGACGCGGAACAGCACCTGGTCCTTGAGTCTGGAACGTGGAACATTCTGAAACAAGAGCCCAACCCGCACGGCTGTTTCAATGCCATCTTCACGCACCGCACCAAGCCCTTCCGTTCCCATTGGACGCAGGACGCATCGGATCTGGTCTGTGCCAACCGGGACATCAACGTCATCCTCACCGCGATCAACAACGCCGCGAGGCTTCAGGGCTTCCCGACGTTGGCCGCCATCGGCATGGAGGTCAAGGACGCGAGCAAAGTCAAGCAACGCTTCGACAAGCTTTTTGTTGTGGCGCCGGGGCTGGACAATCAGACCACAGACCTCAAGTATCTGAACTCCGGGACGGACTGGAACCAACTCGTCGGTCTTGTGAAGTCTCGCATTGAGATGGCCGCGACGACATGGAACGTCGACATCCGTTGGAATCTTGAAGGACAGATTTCCTCGGGCGTGGCTTTGAAGATTCTGTCAGTCGACAATCTCTCGGACATCAGCGACACGCAGGAACTTTACGAGGAATATCTGGAGGTTCCGCTGTTCGAGAAACTGAAAGCAATCGGCCAGAACGTCGAGTGGGTGCCGGAGATCGCTGGAAAAACCCTCACGCTGGACTGGCAGGAAGAGCCGTTCATCGAGACTCCTTCCGAACGCTCGGCAAGGCTCAAGACGGACATTGAGCAGAACCTGACCAACCCGATTGACGAACTCAAGGCAGAGAACCCGGACCTGAACGACGAGGAAGCCGCACGCCGCTATCTGCGTAATGTGGCCGTGAATCGCATCGCATCGCAGGGACAGGCGTTGACACTCGACTCGCTGATGGCTGCACTGGACCCGTCGGATGAAGAGATCGCTGGGCTGATCGCCGCGCCTCAACCGGAACCGCCCGGAGTGCCGACGGAATGAAGATCGTTCCGGGCGACGATCTGCGCATCGTGCCAAGCGAGGAACACTTTGCACTGTTGACGGAGAAGTTGAATACCGAGTTTTGGTCGCACTGGTTCAAGAACAACCGACGCAAGTATGGCAAACGCACAAACAGAAAAGCTCATTGAGTCCAGCCTGACAGAGTTGGCCCGGAAGGTCAAAGACTTCCGGGGCAAGTTCGACGCTGAATTCTTCCGAAACGTGAAGGCCAACGATCCGAAGATGTTCATTCCCATCACGGTCAAAGACTCTCAGGGTAAGGAGCATAGGGTCCTGCCGATCTTCCTGGCACTAGCAATGGCGTCGATCAAGAAGCATCAGGCGGAAGTGATCACATCCGCTCAGATGGGTAAGCGATTCGGAGAGAAGATTGCACGACTACAAAGTAACCTATGAGCCCGTTGTGCCTGTCGGAGAACTGATTTCCGAGAAGGATTGGGCGTTCATCGGCCAGATCGTCAAGCGCAATATCAGCGACGGCATTCAGGCCCAGGTCGATGTCACGGGTGCAGCCTACCCAGCCCTAAGGCCCAACACGATAGCGTCAAAGGAGGCCGCCGGAAACCCGGAACCGGGCAAGCGGTTGATTGCCACCGGAAATCTTCTGAACAGCGCCAAGTATCAAACCATCGCGAACGGGGTAGAAATCAGACTCGGACCGCAGAGAGCCCAGATCGGAAGGTATCATCAGGAAGGAATCAAGCCGCACACGATCACGCCGAAGAAAGCAGAGCGACTTGCTTTCACGACTACCGAAGGGCCGGTCTTTGCAGGGCGGGTCCAGCATCCCGGAACCGAACCCGTCCCATTCTTCGGCATCAGTCAGAAATGTGCTCAAGACATTCTGGCGTTCGTGGATTCACTTACGCAGAAATGGCTATCAGGGAGACGATAATGGAGCGATTCTCACAGGCGCGGACGTTTCAAAAGCCGTGTGGCTGTATCGTAGCCGCGGCATTGATTGACCCGATTGACCCGGACGGAAATCTCAGGCGGTCCCGTGAGTTCGAGTCCCGGGGCCTGAGAGGATCTCGCCCCATGCCGATACCGGAGGCCATGTCGTCGCTTGAGAATTGCTATCACATCCCGGCGGAGAACTGATGGCTCTGGATCAGGACATCAAGAACCTTCTGAGGGTCACGCTCTACGGCAACGCCGTGCTCGAGGCCGAGAAGATCACGCTGACGTTCGATCAGTTGGTGGTTCAGTGGCACGCCTCGGGCATGAGCGATCAGGCCATTCGTGAACTTGTCCTGAAGGATTTCGCAAGGCAAAACCCCGTCTTCTTCGGGCAATTCCGCTCGGGGATGAAAGAACTGATTGCAGGAGCGATGCACCAAGGCTATCAGGCAGGAGTAACAGATCAGTACCAAGCACTGCCCGAGGACACGCAGTACCGTTGGACGACGGTCAAGGACGACAGCGTATGTGAGGACTGCGATCTGAGAGAGGGCGATGTCCGCACGCTTACAGAGTGGCAAACCTTGGGTCTTCCCAAGTCCGGCTTCAGTCGATGCGGCCGCAGATGTCGCTGTGAGATCACGCCGGAAGCATTGGACGCACCAACGCGCATGGAGATCAAGACGTGATACGACGCTCGGGATCGAAATTCGTTCTGATGTCTCACGGCGGCAAACGGCTCACGAAGCCCATGAGTCGAAAGGCTGTTGTGAGACGCGAGAAGCAGATCAACTATTTCAAGCATCTCAGAAAGGGCAAGTGAGATGATTAAGAAACGCATGGTAACAGATCCCACGACAGGGGAACGCACGGCCATGGTCACGACCAACCAGACGGGGAGGGCGGAGTGGACTGTCTCACGCGAATGGCAGGATGACAAGGACAAGGCCGTCGAAAAGGCACAGGCCCACGATGCAGAATTGGCAGCGTTCCGGAGGGCTATCGACGTATGAAAGCGCCCCAGACGGTTGGACTCCCGCACATTCCCGGCAATGTGGAGCTCGGTGGACCCGTGTTCCTGCTTCAGATCGTGGACAAGGATGGCGCAGTTGTTCGCCTGCCTGCCGGCGGGAAACTCGAGGCCAAGGTCAACGAACTGCTCACGACATTCATCTGTGAACGCCTGCGGTGGTATCACTTCGGGTCAAGACGCCGGGCGGTCATCAGTCGGGCGATTGTCGACGCCGTTATGTCGATGAAGCTTGAAACCGTCGGACTTGTGGGGTGAGTCATGCCAGGGATTCTACTTGACTATCATCTGATCCCCATTGCCGGGTACATCTACAACCCGTCGACGCTCGCGTGGGAGAGGATGCAACAGCCCGTGCTCGAGGCGGGGTCGGTTGTCGTTGGATCGGTGAATCAAGGCGCGGCCGGATCAAGCGCGTGGCTGGTCACGCCCTCAAAGGCCTCGGCCCTGACATCTGCGGCGGTCGATCCCTCCGGCGGGTCGATCCTTGCCGCCAATACGAACAGGCGCGGAGCGATGATCTTCCACAAGACGGGCGGAATCGTATATGTGGGGCTTGGATTTGCGCCCACGGCAACCGAGTTCACGTTTGCCCTTGAGCCCGGAGACTTGTGGGAAATGCCTCAACCCATCTTTACGGGGGCAATCCAAGCCACCGCGGGCACGCCACAGGCCACACTGATGGTCACAGAGGTGACGTGATGCCCTTATTCCGCAAAGATCGCGCACGCACAGGCACAGGTATTGCCCTGACGCCGCCCTATACCGACGTGACGTTTGACCGGGACATTGGCACGACATCCTACGCCGTCTTCCTTGAGGCCGTGGATGCTCAGGGCGCGGCTATCGGCGTCACGGCTCCGACAGACAATCGTTTGACTTCGGGTTTCAGAATCTACTGTGACGAGGCTGGGACCGGTGCCTACATCGCCCGCAAGTAAGCCTGGCGAAGAGCGACCTGACGTGCAGATTTGTTGACGCACTAATAGGCCTGTTGTATTTTAACATCGGCGTCTGATCCGCGCCGATTTCCTCCTGATGTGAGAAGCCCGTTACCGTCCGGACGGCGGTAGCGGGCTTTTTGTTTGTACGGCCGCGCACGATGCGCGAAAGAGAAAGGACCATAGTCATGGCCGTGAAAAAAGAAGACGTGCTTGCGAAAGCACAGGAACTGGGATTAACACTCAGCGACGCAGAGGTTGACAGGTTCGTCGCGGAGAACAAACTGCCGGAGAAGAAAGTCCCGTCCGGCACTCGGGTCGAACAATTGCTTGCCCAGCACTCGCCGAGAGAGCTGGCGGAGATGTATCTGGAGACGGCAAGCGAGGCGAAGGATCGCAGACTCGAGGCCCGCACGCTGAAGGAACAACTCGAAGCCGTGGGCAAGGAGATCGAGGGCTACAAGACGCAGCTGAAGGATGTTCCGGGTATTTCGGAACAACTGAAGAAGGCCAACGATCTGGTCGCGTCGTTCAAGGACGGCGAGAAGAAGCGCCGGGCCGCCATCATCGAAAAGCTGGACGAGAAGAAGCGCGGAGCGGTCGGGTATCTGCTCGACGTGGAGCGGGTCAGCGCACAAGAGTTTGATGCAACAACGGAGCTTCTGGGCTCCGGGAAGTCAAGTCCGGGTGTAGAGACACCCACGCCAAAGGGCGATGAGCCGCCCAAAGTAACATTGACGGACGCGGAAAAGGCAGATGCAAAACGAATGGGCGTGACCGAAGAAGACTACGCCGAGATTCAAAAAGCGCGAAAGCCACGCGGACCCGTGCAGGTACAACCATAACCTCCAATGAATTGACCAAGGACAACGATCATGGCAAGTCTGAAATATGGCTGCATCACTCCGAACGCCAAGGGCCGGATGTATCCGGTGGCCGCCTCGCAGTACTTCTACCACGAGGGCGGCGCGTTCGTGTACCTCGATTCTTCGGGGCATGTCACGCTCGCGCTGACCGCGACGGCAACACTGTTCGGCTATGCGATCGCACCGGCAGGCGTCGGAGCGGGAGCGGCGGGAAGCGCGTACTGGCTCTCCAGCGCGACGGCTGGCGCCGACGAAATCTTCGTCATCACGGACAAGGACGCTGAGTTCTTCGTCCCGGCAGATGACACGGCGACGGCGGCAATGGCCGGGAACGCCTGCGACATCGTGGGCGTCAACGACGGCTCGGCGCAGACGGTCGATGTTGGCACGTCCTCAACGGATGTGCTGATCTTCCAGAAGCGCGGACTGGATTACGGCGGGGTCGCTGCAAGCGCGATCGTCAAGATCAATCCGGCGAAGACGCAGGCCGACACCTGAGATCACCCGAAGACCTGACACCCTGAACTGAAAGGCATCAATCATGGTATTACGAAATACATTCACCGAAGGCATGAAGAAGACGATGTACAAGTACTTCTTCGAGGCCTACGACCAGAAGCCGACGGTCTACGACCAGATCTTCGATGTGCAGCCCTCGGATGCGGCATACGAGCAAAGCACGTCAGTGGTCGGCATGGGTCAGCTCGTCGAGAAGCCGGAAAACGAGCCGATCGTGTACCGTCAGCCGCTGGAAGGCTACACGACCTACGGAATCAACCACACCTTCAGCGATGGCGTCGAGATGTCGATGGAGACGGTGGAAGACCATGTGAAGGTCGAGAACATCCTGCGCGCAACGGCCGCAACGTGGGGCCAGAGCGTGAAGAACACCCGCGAAACGTGGTATGCGAACGTCTTCAACTACGGCGGGATCACAGCCGGAAAGGCGCTGTTCAAGAACGTCATCTCCGGCGTCATCAGTCAGAACGCGGACGGCCTGATCTACGACGGCAAGCCGCTGTTCGCTCTCTCCGGCAACAACCATCCCAGCAAGGGCGGCGGGACGTACTACAATGGCCTGGCTCTGGCTCTGTCGCAGGCCAACCTCATCACGGCCGTGCAGTTGATGACGGCCACGAACAACCGCAACGAGCGCGACGAGATCGTTTCCATTCGTCCCGACACCCTCCTGGTTCCTCCGGCCCTCGAACAGACGGCGCGGGTGATCCTGAACTCGACACTGCTTCCGGGTTCGGCCAACAATGATGTCAACGTCATGGCCGGCGCTCTGAAACTCGTCGTGTGGGATTACCTGTCCGACACGGACGCATGGTTCGTGCTGAAGGCAAAGTCCGGTCTGGTCGCCCAGAACCGGAAAGAACCCGTCATCGACTTCTACCAGGACGAGGACACCAAGAGCTTCAAGGCGAACATCGTCGCACGGTGGGGTCATCGGATCGACAACTGGCGCTTCGTGGTCGGTTCTCAGTTTGCCACGAGCTAACGGAAGGAGGGCGCTGAAATGAAACGCTTACTTCCTCTGTTGGCGATTCTCGTTTTCACGGTGTGGTTCATTGGGGCGACGGGTGCGGGCGCGTCGAACTTCGACCGCCTTGTTCTGGGCTCGGGCAACTACGGCACGGACCCGAACACGACGGCGGACATCACTGGCCAGAATGACGAGTACATCAGTAACTACGTCAATGGTCAGTGGGACTTCGGCGCGGCGAACCTGACGACAACCGGGACCATCACAAGCGGCACGATCAACAGTCAGACGATTTCATCGGCGGCCAACCTCACCGGCACGCTGACGGTCGGCGGACTCTTGACCGCGCATCAGAACGGCTTGAAGCTCGCGCTCCATGCCGTTGCCGCTGGTGACAGCGTGTTCGGTCATGTGATCCTGCGTTCCACTGATACCGTTCTGGTTATGTGGAATGGTACGGCGTGGGCGACGGTCGCTGACCTTGCACCGTAGTATTTCTCTCCTCTGGCGGAGGCCATGCGCTCTTTCGGGTCGCGTGCGTCTCCGCCGGGGAGGATTTCGCAGGAGTAGCTCAATCGGAAGAGCGCCGGTTTTGTAAACCGGAGGTTGTAGGTTCGATCCCTACTTCCTGCTCGACACCACCAAACCGAGGAACTTCAATGGCGAAGATCAACCCATTCCGACACAAGGCTCCCGTTGCACCGCCCCCGGCTGTGGACGACGACGCACCGCGAGACCCTGTTGTCGAGGCGCCCCCGGACCCGCCTGTGATCGAACCGCCCCCGCCGGAAGATGAAACGGTGAGGGCATCTGTCTTTGAATCTGAAAGGCTTCAGAAGGAAGGATATACCGTCGTCGAAGTCATCCGTGTCGACGGCGTCAAACAACACATTCTCCGCAAGCCTCAAGCGAGGTGAGAAGATGAAACGCATCGCATTCGCCCTTGTTTCCGTTCTGATCCTGACGCTGGCCCTCTGCCCGGCCCAACAACTTCCGTCGTCGACATTCTGCGTTGTGGACAGCCTCATTCGTCCCGCCAACGGAACTCAGTACGGAGCGGGCGATGCCGTCAACGACAGCACGACCTCTGTCACCAAAGTCCTTGTGTTCAAGAACATCCCATCGAACTACGGCGGGGACGGCTTTATCACAATGGCTCGGATCGCACTGGACACGAACAATGTTACGACCGCGACCTTCCGCCTGTATCTGTTCGACGATTCCACGGGCATCACGCGCATTGCGGACAATTCGGCATATACGCTCCTTGCCGCATCGGTCCAGCACCTGATCGGCTATCTGGATTTCGGCACACCGATCACGGGCGGGACAGGCAGTACGCTCGTCACGAATGAGATCGTCAATCAGGGCTTCCGCTTCCAGACAAAATCATCCTCGCGGGATCTCTACGGCACGCTCGTTGCGCTTGGAGCTTACACGCCCAAGTGGAACGGAAAAATCTGGGTGTATCTCTCCGGGACGCGGTACAACTGAGGCAGGAGGCCGCGCCAATGGCAACGACCTACTGCAATACGACAACCGACCTTGCCCGGGCGTACAGCCGGATCGAAGAGTTCAAGGAACAGCGAACCTTCCGCGGCTGGGTGCTGCACTCAGGAAGCGTGTACAAGATCGGCAACACCGGCTACGTCTCCCAGCTCTTCGAGAACAATCTCCAACTCACGGCTGCGGCCACGCTCGGGACGATCGCGGCGGGGAAGTTCTACTACGACTCCGACGTGGATGTCCTCTATGTGCAGGCCACATCCGGACTTCCCACGGACAGCACGAACATCTACCGTGGCGGGGAGGATTGGGATGGCCTGAAGACATGGGCTGTCGCTCAGGCATCCGGCATCATCGAGGGCGCTCTTGACCCACAATTCCCGCGGCCCCTGCCGGAAAGTCCACTTGCGACTTCGACAACGAAGTATGATGCGCCCCTGATCCTTGCCACAGCCTACATCGCGGCGGCCCTGATTGTTGGAAGGCGCGAACCCCCGGCGTTCAACGCTGACGGCAGCGCGGCCAACGTCAGCGCACAACTCCGGGCGGCGGGCGAGCTTATCATCACGCGCTACAACAAGCGCGAGTACCTGTTCTCCTGGGAAGTCTCTGAGGATGAGGTCGGCGGCGTGGAAGTCACCCCATCATCCACGAACACATCTCAGGGCATCCTTCAGGTGCGGGGCCAATACACCGGAAGCGAAGATGCGTACTGGATCGTCAAGATCAGCACAGGCGGGGACTTGGGGACGGCACAGTATCAGCTCTCCACAGACAACGGGGCCAACTACGCAACAGCCATCACGACCGTTGCGACGAATCTCTGGGTGAGCCTTGCCAACGGCATTGAGGTCCGGTTCCTCGGACGGGGCGGGGCGGCCAGCAACTTCATCGTGAATGATACCTGGCAGATCGTCGTCACATCCTCCGACCGGAGCCAGTCAAGGCCGAGAATGGGGAGCGTTTCGCTTATCGGCTGATGGCACACCTGACAACCATACTGAGCGAGCTTGAGACCGCCATCCGGGCCAACGCTTCCTTCGCCAACGCTGTGATCTACCAGCGCGGGGAGATGGAGTCAGACGAGATTCCCCAAACTGTTGGCGTGTATCTCAAGCCCCTTGACATGCGGCCCAACATCACGCCGCAGAAGATCGACTTTCGCATCTATCCCGTGCGGATTACGGTAGCCTTTGAGGAAAATGAACGTGCGCTGGATGAGACGCAGCGCGACGTGCCGACGGAAGACAAGGCTACGTACATCGACGCCCTTTGTACGGTACTGCAAAGCCTCGCCGTGACCGATGTTTTCCAGGTGGATGTCGCGTCCTCGAGCATGGAACCCGAAGTCCCTGCGGAGATTCGGGCCAACGAGGACCGGCGCAATCTTCACCGCGTTGAGATCGTGGCGGAGTTCCACACGGCCGATGCGATGGATGTTGTCGACGGCGGAGCATACGGGGCAACGACAATGCCTGATACGATTGATGGAGGCTCGTACTGATGAGCGCCTATGTGGGAACAGTGAAATTCCGGCGCGGCCTTGCGGTGAATCGACCGACGTTTGCGGTTGGAGAGCCGGGACTTGACACTAACGCCGGCACTCCGAAAGTCTGGGTCGGCACGACCGACGGCAACAAAGAGATCGCCCTTGTGGACAACGTGCCAACGCTCTCGGCTCAGAGTCCGGTTCCGAGAAAGTACGTGATCGTGCCGACCGGGGACGGGATGCAGATTTCGGCGGGCAATTCATTCGGCAACAGCCTTCAGGTCGTGTGCGCGCCGTTCAACCTGCATTACCCGATCACCGTGGGGAGCGTTGCAGTCAACGTCACGGCCCTGCAGACCTCGAGTATCGACATCTGCATTTTCTCATGGGACAAGGCTACGCGATACATTCAAACGGGTTGGCAGTCCCTTGCGGCCAATGCGAACGTATTCACTCTCGCGGCTTCTGTTGCCCTCACGCCGGCATCCCTGATCGTGGCCGTCAGCATCAAACGCACGGGAGGATCTCCGTCCCTTGCCTATGCCTACGCTAACCAGACCGTTGACGGCATCGCCTATCTCATCAACGCCGGCACATCCGTACTCGGACTGAACAGTGTTGATGCGAATGCGACAACGGGCATTCCCTCGACGCTCGGAACGATCACGCCGGGCCCGGCCAATGCCATTCCACTTGTGAAACTCATCAGCGCCTAAAGGAGCCCCAAGCGTGCATCCTGACATCGAAATCAAGCGCACCCCCGAGTTCACGGCCAATATCCGGCGCTCAACCGTACCGCAGCTCACGGATGAGCAATATGCGGCCCTTTTGGCCGACCAGACGGTTCAGGTCGCGCCGGATACGGCCGATTACATGATTCAGAACGGCTTTGCATTGAAGGAGAACTGACATGGCATTCCTGACGTACTCAGACGAAACCTATCGCTTCGCCTATGCCCCCGAGGCGACGTTCGGCACGGCGATCACGGATGACGCCTCGTTCAAGGAGATCCTCTTTCCCAAAGGCGTCTTTGTGGGCTCCGGCGTGGAAATGACCGACCTTGACCTGAACAGGGCCAGCCGCCTCCAGAACCTAGCGGACATCCATGTCGACGCAACATCCAAAGGCGTTGAGATCGTCGTGCCGGAAATGGTCGTGACCAAAGACCGGCTGGCGGACCTGCTGTACGCCTGTATGCAGAACCGCACGACTCAGGGCGCTGCGACAGCCTACCAGAAGGTGTACAAGATGCACGCATCCCAGCCCGATTTCACAGCCAGCGCGGGAATGTTCTTCACGCTTGCGGCATACTCGCCGATTGCGGCAAAGTCCTACCGCGTGACGAGCTGCATCGTGAAGTCTCTGGAGATTGCCGCAGAGAAGGGGACGGGTCCGGCCGTGCTGGTAAAGGTCAAGAACCTCACGATCCTCGGCAAGAAACTCGTCCCAGGCGCAACGCTTGTCCCTGCTTCGTGGGGCGCACAGGGAACGAGCAGGTTCAATTCCTACGCCTTCACGTTCACGGACATCACGGCCTCCAACACGGCGATCCCGTGGATGAAGTTCTCCTGCAAACTGGACAACGGCGCACGGGTCAACGATCTGGATTCAGACGGAACGCCCAAGACGTATTTCCTCGATCCGCCGAAGATGAGCGCGGCAACCGTACAGGTGACTCACTGGTACAACGCCGATACCGCCGGGACGGTCCGGGACTTCATGGCGGGACACATTGCGGCAACGGCGGTGCAGTTCAAACTCGAAACCGGGACCACGGGCAACGACGGCTTCCTGTCTCTTGCCTTCACGGGTGTCATCAGCGAGAACCCTCAAGGATCGGAGAACAGGGAACTGACCGTGCCGGTGTCATGGATCTGCGGCAATAGCGGCGCAAACGACGCCGTGGCAATCACAATCGCTGACTCGATCAGCCAGACCTAACATCATGGACATTTCATCCGAAGCGATAAAACCGAAACTGCTGTCTGAGCCGTGCTGGATAGACTTGGGGGACGACATTTCGGTACGCGTCGAATATCCAAGCCAGTCTCAGGCGACGGAATTCAGACGGCTTGAGATTTCCTGGAACCTCGGCATGGCTATGCCGGGGATGGAACACTGGATCGGTTACTACTTCCGCTCGACGGTTAAAGAAGTCAAAGGCCTCACGATTGACGGCAAGGCTGTTGAATTGTATGTCGAAAGGGGACTGGCCCGGAGTATCGTGGAGAGCGGGAAAGACTCTGATGCGGTCGACCTTGATGTGCTGGCGGTCTTTTCGGGGATCGGCAAGCTGGAGATTGCCGTCGGACTGATCCGAAAGCGGCTTGAGTTCACCGATACAGATAAAAAAAAATCGTAGTCACGACGGCACTCTGGCGTCAGGGCAAACTCTCGACCACCTCTGAGCCATTCGGCGAGAGCAGGGAAGTTCTTGACGGATGGAAGCCAATCGTGATGCGCGGCGGGGAGATCACCGAAAACCTTGTCCGCGTCAAGAGCCTTCAAGAGTTGTGGCGCCTGATCGAAGATTTCCGCGCACGGGTCAAGGCCGATGGGAAGGTCGAATGGAACTACTGGAAGGCATTCGAGATCATGCGGGTCGATCCCGCGTGGTTCGTTGATGAGCGCAGCATCGAATTGCTCGAAACCTACCTGTTCTACCGGCCCAATCCCTCTCAGGCATTCTCGGGCCCCATTTCCGATCAGCCCGCGATCTGGATTGAGACCAAAATACTTCTGGATGGCATAATCGAATCGGACTTCTCAACGTGGAACTGACCAAAGATATGGTTCTGCGCGTCCGGCAAACGGGGGCCGGGCAGGTAACGCAGGAACTCGCGGGCATTGACGCCGAACAGAAGCGCGTGGCTCAAAGTGCCGATCAAGCCACAGACGCCGCAAAGAGGCACGGGCAGGCGACCTCGCAGCTCACCCAATTTGTCAAGGCTCAGAGGACCGAGAACCGACAGCAGAACTTCCTCTTTCGAGAGAGCAAGGATGTTGTTGGGAGTCTCGCCTTTGGTATGATCGCCCTTTCAAGTGCCACGGGGAAGTCTACCGTAGCGACACAGGGGCTTGAGAGGTCACTTCTCACTGGCTTCACTACCTTCCAGGCCGCCGACTTTGCGATGGCCGCACTCGGGGTTTCGACTGGCGGGGTCTCGACGGCAATCAAAGCCGTGCTCGCGGGCGGTGCCGGGATTTTCACGTTCCTGAGCCAACTGGATACGAATGCGAAGAAGACCGCTGGTTCTGGACTCAAAGAACTTGAGGGACGTATCGCCGGTCTGTCGGCGTTGACACAGGGCAAGAACATCGCCGCACTCACAGAGCTTGCCGGGACGCAGGGGGCCATCGTTGTTTCGCTTGAACGTCAACGGACGCTGGAAATTGCATCTGCGAATGGGAACAATGCCAAGTTACGGGCAATGTTGATGTTCGACCAGTTGCACGGGAAAGAACTCTCCGATGCAAAGATCGCGCTTGAGAACACACTCAAGGAACTTGAAGCATACAAGAATGTCAACGGTGAGTTGGTAATCAGCGATGGATTGCTCGCACAAGAGAACCTGAAACTCGACCAACTCACAAAGCAACGGGACAACGAAGCCAAGACGCTTGAGGAAATCGCCGACCTCACCCGTCAGATCGAACTATCGCAGGGCAATATCGCCCGAATCCAAGAAGGCCTGACGCCGCTAACACAGTCCCAGAAATCCGCCATCCAAGACGGAGCGTTCTACCTGTCTCAGATCGCGCAGAAGCGCCAACAGGAGACGGACGAACTCTATAAGCAACTCGGACTGGCAAGGCGCAAGCGCGAAGAAGACGGGTATTTCGCAAAGCAACGGACAGCCTTGAATCGCCCATCCCTCGGCACAGTGGGGCGCAATGTCGAACGATTGCGCGAACTGGATGCCCTGATTCAGATGGAAGAGTCGGAGGACAAGAGAAACGAACTGCTCAAGAAACGGAATCGTCTGCAGGAAGAATTGAACCGGCAGATGATGACGACATCGGAACTGACTCAGCACGATCTCTCGACCTTCGCCAGCGGTCTTCGCGGAATCGGAAGTGCGCTGGAGTATGTCGGGCTTCAATCGTCCGCGCTTTGGGACGTGGTGTCCGCGCTTGAAGCGATAGCCACCGCGATTAAGGCGATTGATTTGATTTCCACGCTATTCGGATTCCTCGGACTTGGGGGCGTTGGTGCTGGGGCCGAAGTCACGGGTGCGGGCATGGGTTTCCCTACTGGCCGAATTGGAACTATCGCCGGGGCGGGCGCATCTGCAAGCCCCTCTCTCTCACGGCGGCCCGTTGGATCTGATGGGGCGTCTCTGGGCGGGTCAATCAACATCTACGCGATGGATGCGAAGAGCTTCAGCCAGTTCCTACGTACCCCGGCCAATCGGCGGGTGTTCGTCGATCAAATGAATGCGGCGGTTGCGAAAGGAAAGTGATGGCAACGATCTTCGGCGTGACAGTCACATTCGCTCTGCCTGAGAACGACACGCGACAACAGAATCGCTCCATTGGCAGGGCGCACGATGGAACGATCAAGGTCAACAAGTTCCGGGGAAGCGACAGGATCATCGTCATTCCCCTGCGCGGCCTGACGGAGACAGTGAAGGAATCCCTCGCCACGGCGCTTGAGGGAGCGGCGAACTTTCAAGGCACGATCGCGCCGGACTCCCATGTCAACTTGGGGGCTGGAGCCGGGACATCCATCACGGCCCAATGGCTCGACAACGCCTTCGACTTCACGAAGAACAAGCATGATTCCTGGGACGGTACGCTGACATTCCAACGCCTTGCATGAGAACGCTTCCGACAGCCATAACGACAGGGCTTTCAACCGGGCTTCCGACCCTTTGGCTTGTGAAGATCGCCGGGAAGGTCTCGACCTACTACTGGCCCACGGCATCGAAGAATGCCGCGGGCAATACGCTTGTACTGAAGGCGACAAGCGGCGGGAGCGGCCTGACCTACGACTCCACGATGATCGCCGCAGAGATCGACGGCGAGTCCGTTGCAGGCATCGGAGAGATCGACCGGAGTGTGGATATTCGAGCCGGCGGAGCCGTTGCCTCAATCGGGGATGTGGATATTCGCATTCTGAATCAGGGACGTTTTGACGCCACGATCCTGGCAACGGCTGAACAACTCGAGGGCAGAGAGGTGTCGATCTACCTCGGCTTTGTGCCTGACGGCGCTACGCCTACGGTTGTTATTGCCGACGATATGCTCCTTCAGTGGTCGGGCATTGTGGACGACATGAACGACTTCGACTTCGGAGAATATCTGCTTTCCTGTGTCGATCACACATTCGCACGGCACAAGCCCATCCCCGAAACGCTTGTGGACAAAACAACCTATCCCAACGCCCCGGATGAATCTCTGGGCCAGCCACTGCCGGAAGTCTACGGAGACTTCTCGCACGCGACAAGCGAGCAGTTCGCGCAGGATCACATGCTGCTCTCACTCATTCCGTCGGTGAAGGTTGATACGATAGCCCAAAACTTCGTCTTCGCCAACCATCAGATGCACACGCAGGGCAATATCTACTACTTCTCCTCTGACCTGTACGCGCAGATTGTCAGCGGCGGCCCGACGAAGGTAAACACCACGATTGCCTCCTGCGATTGGGGCGGTCTGGGCATGGAAAAGGTCGTCGGGGCATTTGTCGTGCAGCCCCGGATTGTCAAGTACGGATACGGCACGCCCCTCAACGCTCAGAACGCCGTTGATGAAGACGATTCAACCGGAGTGACGCTGACGTACGCGATTCCCAACCAGGCGGTTGAGTACATGGTCGGAAGGGTGCCGTCCGAGGGGGATTTGACGGACAGCACGGGGAGCACTATCGCAAACCCCGTCGTCGATCTGATTGTCCTGTGGGGTACGATGTCGGCGTCCGATCCGATCGCGGTGCTTGCGTTCAGCGAAGCGTTTGGGACCAACGGCGACATGGTCGAAGTCGCAACGGCGGACGCCAGCTCTCGCAAAGAGTACAACTACACCTACGCCGGCCTGACTGTTGACGTTGCCAATTCTAATCTCTGGATTGTGAAGCCCTCCGGCGTCGGCGACCAGTTCACCTTCTACAATTTCGCAATCCGGTTTTATATGGTCATCGCAAAACTGGCGTTTGCAACGGTAGCGAGGAAATAATGCCGAACGGACGACCGGGCAGAGGCGGCAGTACCAACATCGCCACAACGGGGAGGCGCACAAGCGGCGTCAGGCGCATTGATCCCGAGGAGACGACGCAGTTCGATCCCCCGAAGAACGAGCGCTTCCAGAACGACGCCCTCGCGGATGTCTTCTGCTATGGCAAGGGAAGAAAGTACGGAAGTTTCATCACCGGGCGCACGGCCACGCTGACGACCTCAAGTCTGAACGAAAACCCCGCTTACATCATCGAGAGCATCTTCCGCGAACTGCTCGGTCTTCAGGACGCGGATATTGACAACGCGGCCTTCGATGCGGTCGGTGGAGATTCTGGCCTGCGGGATCACACGGCCTGGAAGTTCGCCCGCAGTCTGAATCAGGCCGATGATTCCCTCTCGGTCATTCATTCGATTTGCGAGAGCGCGGGCGTTGTCCTTGTGGAATCTGCCGCAGGGAAGGAGCGGCTTGTCGCCCTCGATTCCTACGAGCAGCAGGCGGACCTCAGGGATTCGGACCTTGCCACGGAGAACGGGAAACCCCTGATCCGCGTACGTCAGACGCCGGTGGGGAACATCCGCAACGAGTTTTACCTGAACTACTGCTACGACTACGGCAAGGGCTCGTTCACAAAACAACGCTACGTCACCGCCGACGCAACGAACATGGCGAGCGATACCAGGGCCAACGACGATGGGAGCGGGGCGGCATACACCACACTTTGCGATACTAGTCAAACGCTCTACAACAAAGTCGACAGACTTATGGTCGATTCGATGTGGATTCGCTCGGAAACTGTCGCAGACCTGTATCTCAAGTGGCTTGCGAACTGGCTTGCGATCCGCCGGTGGGAATGCTCGGCTACGGTCATGTACAACGAGAAAACCCTGAAGCTGGAACTGATGGACAGTGTACGGGCGGGATTCTCGCTCGTTCCCTCGAGCGTGCGCTCGAACAATACCTTTTTCGTGACCGGCCTGACGGACGGTGGTCTTGCGCGGCCGTTCAGGATCGACCTGGAACTCTCGGCCTGCCCGTTCTTCTTCATGGCGGCGCAGGGCGGTTACGGATTCAACTATGGCGAAACCGGATACGGCAATGTTCAACTTTGAGGTGTGACGATGAAACAACTTCTCTTTGCATCCCTGATTTTCCTGACCGCTTCGCTCGAGGCCCAGACCTCGGCTCCGAGTGCTTATACGACCTACTACGGCTTTCGCCAGTGGGCCTCCGGGGCAAACCCTTCTGCCGACTCTCTGAATCAGAACTGGGCCGATCTGGACAGCGTGATCCACAAGCCGGAGTGGATTCTGCCCGATAGCGTTGTGATTGGAGCGGCGTCATCCCCCAGCGCGGTAAGACTATATGTTGCAAATCAGTCGCGGCTGGACACGCTGACAACGGTACAGCACACCACCAACTATCAGGCGGCCCAGGACTCCGCCCAACTTGGTGTTTATGCCGCGCAGAGCGGCGTGTTGAGAATATCTGACGGTGCCGCGGGCGTTGGGATTGCGCGATTTCTACCACCGCCAGACGGTTGGGCGTCGAACGGTCAGGTCATTTACTGGCCCGCCTCCGCCGGCACGATAGCCCTGCAATCGGAGATTCCTTCGCTGACTAGTGCCGACTCAATCAAGACGCGAGCCCTGAATGTCACGGGTAAAGTCACCGCCGACACGATTCTGGGCTATGTCGTCGCGGATTCGATTGACGCGCCTAATGTGGCAAGGACGATCTACTCGCTCTCGGCCACAGACACGACCTCCGCCGGCGATGTTGTTGAACCGACGATCCATGAGGAAACGCATGACGAGGCCTACCATACGAAGATAATTTGTTACTTCGTCAAGCGGGCTGGAGACATGTACGTCCGTTGTCGGTACTATTACCTAATCGGTGGAAGTCAAGTCACCAACGGCAAAATCAAACTGAACGTCGGATCGGAGAACGACGAGGACACCTATCAGTCCGGCTCCGGTTACGCGGAGCGGTCTAAGGCCGTGTCGGGGGTGGCAGCCAACACCGTCGTCAAGGTGACGGTCCAGTTGTGGTCTGGGGCGACTGATGGCACGATTGACATTTCCCAAGTGGTGATCGACGTGGTGAGCAGATGAAACGGCTGATTCTACTTCTTGTCTGTGTCTCAAACGCGGCCTTTTCCCAGGTGCCTCAGGTCATTCGGCCCCGCCATGTCACAGCCGACACGGTGATGTTGAACTACCTCGGCACGAAGACCATCGGGCAGATCTTGAGCGTCAAGGCGCGGGTGCAGTTCGATAGCGCGCTCGTCTTTGGATCGCCGACATTCACCTATGATGGTAACGCCATTGCGTGGCCCGCCTCAGCAGGGACAATAGCCCTGACCTCCCAGATACCAACGGGGAGCATGGCAAATGCCGACTCTACCACTTATCACGGCTCAGCATCCATCAATGCAGTTGGTACGTTAATCTCCGGCGCAATCGGTGCTGGCTTCACGGTGATTGACACGGCTTATACGGTTGCGAAGGTACCATCCTCGCGGACAATTTCAGCGGGTGCGGGATTAACGGGGGGCGGCGACTTGGGAAGCAATCGGAGCCTTGCGGCGGATACCGCGACCGTCCTCGCGTCGAAGTCGTTCGTGGGGAATCAGTATCAGGTGAAGGGAACGTATCTCGTTCCGTCTGATTCCACAACATTTCGAGGGGTTAGCAATAACTACTACCAAGCTAAGGGAACGTACTTAGTCCCCTCAGACTCTACGGCACTCCGTGCCTACTCGGACGCAATCTACCAAGCTAAGGGAACGTACTTAGTCCCCTCAGACACGAATCAACTCCGCACCGACGTTGACAATCGCATTAAATACTCGGATACGACTTCAACCGTTGCGAATCAGTGGAGGCTCAATGCCTACACTCCTTTGACGCGCACACTCACAATCGGAGGAACGGCACAAGACTTATCTACCAATAGGACTTGGACAATAGGACAATCGAACACAACCGATTTGACTACGACATCATCCCCCACCTTTGGCGGTCTTACGCTGAACGGAAGTCTTGGAATGGGCACCAACTCCATCACGGCAGGGAACGTTACACTCGGACATTCAATCGCGACCGAGCTTTGGCTTAACTCTGACGGGACGGGCAAGCAGTGGGGTTATCAGGTATATTCGTCCGACAGCCAACTCAGGGTGTCGCATTGGGACGGAGCGGCAACACACATCTACGGTAGATGGGCGACGGACGGCTCTCTCACGCTGGGCGAAATCGCAGGCGCGGGCACAGGCACGCTCTATTCGGGAGCCATAATCGCGAGCGGCAACGCGCAGTACGCCTCTCGCGCTTACGAGCATTACGTTGGCTCCTCCAATGCGGGTACGCCCCGGTGGGCGAAGTTTGCGACGATTTCGACGGCGACGGCGTGGGAAGACAATCACTTCGCATGGCACATACGCA
>JAEHJW020007458.1_pt1 | contig 24889 bp, 34 predicted proteins | sample 9271431 | NCBI WGS metagenome assembly JAEHJW02 | reverse complement strand
GTCACGCTGCGGAAGTCCGCCGCCGAAGGTGCCGCCCATGCCCGTGTACTGCCCGAGCGCGCTGGTGAAGCTGTTGTACAGCCTGGACTGCGCTGCGCCGCCAGATAGCGCCGCGCCGGCCTGGGCCGAGCCCTGCTGTCCGTAGAGGCCGGCGATGTTTTGCCCGGTCTGCATGCCGGCGTTGCCGGTCATCGTTGCGGCGTTTTCCCCGATGCTGGTGATCCCGCCCAGGCGCGCGTATTGATCGTTGATAGTCTGCGCCAAAAGCTGCGGGGCGAAGTAGCCGAGCGCCGCCTGCGTATTGCCGCCGCGCAGGCCGCCGGTCGCGGAGGCGTTCGCGAGAATGCGGTTCTCCCCGACCTTGAGCTGCGATGTGAAGGCCGGCGTTTGTTGCAGCGCGGTAATCGCTGCCTGCTGCGCCTGCGGCCCGTTCGCGCCGGATAGGTCCTGCTGCGATTTGAGCGCTCCCGGGCCGGCGTTCGCGTAGGGAGCGAGCAGCGCCTGGATCTTGTCGAACTGCCTGCGCTGCTCATCGATGCCCATCTGCGCGGATTGCGTCTGCGCGTTCGCTGCGGTGTCCGCCGCGCTCTGCTGCGCGTTCGAGGACATGAGGCCAGAAACAAGACTCCCGCCGACCACGGCAACGGCAATCCAGGTCATGATTTTTGCTCCTCGATCTGCTGCTGCGCCCGCGGCTCATTGCGCGCATCGAAAAGCGCCGTGGCGTCCGGCTCGATCAGCTCGGACTCGATCGCGTCCAGGTCCCGCAGATCGGTGCGATGAACCGTGAGGCAGATCGAATCCTCCAGCGCCACCACCGCGCGCTGCGTTCCCGGCTGCGACACGTGAACGTCGCCCGCGCGCAGGATGCGCCGCGAGCCATCGGCGTTGACCACGGCGACGGAGCCCTTCGCGACGATGTAGAAGTGCGCCGCAAGGTGCCGCTTGCCGACGATCACGCAGTCCTTCGGGCGCGCGAGCACGCGGCAATACATGCCCGGGGCGAAGAAGTGGGAGGTTTCCAGCTGCGCCTGCGGCAGCTCGCGCATCGCCGCGGCGAGCCTCGCGATCTGATCGCGCGTGTCGAGCGGCTGCTCGGTGGTGGTGCTGAGTGCCGTGTCAGCCATCTTGTGCGTTCTCCCTTTCGGGGTTATCGCGCTGCTGGCTGCGCTGCGGGCTCAGCTACCGCAGAGCCAATGCCCTGCTGCTGCGCGGATTATGTTGCCCGCTGCGGCATACAGTCAAACGCTTTAGGTGATCTCGCGCCCGCTCACTTCGAAAGCTACCTTTGCCGCGGTATCCGCGAAGCCATAGAGCATCGCGCCGGCCGGCAGGTACATCCCGACCAGCTCCGGGCAGAGATAGGTCGCTTTGTCAGGTATCGCCTTCGCGTCGATCTTCAGATTCGAGGTTCCGGCCGCGCCGCCGCTCGGCACGTGATAGACGGTGATCTGGTATGTCGCTCCGCCGTGGTTGACCGCCGTCGCCTTGTCGACCCAAGTCCCCTTGCCTGTAGCGGGCGAGGTATAGAGGAGCGCCGAAGCATTCGGCAGATCGGCGGAAGCAAAAAGCAGTTTCGCTGTTGTGGCCATGATCTCGATTCTCCTTCAGGCGGTGCGCTTCCAAAAATAGACGGTTACATAGGGCGGAATGATCGGCATCGGCGTGACGCCCCCGGATTTATGCGTGAGAGTTGCGCTTTCTGCGGTCGACGTCACGGTGTTGTTTGTCAGCGATGTGAGCGCGCTCGCCCCGGCAGCGTCAGCGGTAAACGTCGCTGAGCCAGCGATCACATTTGAAGTGACGTCATGCGTGTGCGATGTGTGATTATCAATGGCCAGCGTCTTCGATCCTCCGGTCCCGCCAGGGGTGCCGAAGTCCGGATCGCCGGCAGCGTAGCCGACCAGGAACTCGCCAGCGCCGAAGGCCGCCCAGGTGCCGTAGCCGAGCGCAATCGCCGGATCTGTCGCAACCGTGCTGGTATAGATCGCACCGATCGGAAATGCCTCGATTACCGGCAGCGGCTGCACCGGAGCCTCGTCCGCCTCCGCCGCCTGGGCCTGCGCGCTCGGTGCCTCATAGGCTTCTCGCGCTATCTCCAGCGCCGCCTCCGCGATACCGTTGACCAGAAACAGCACGGAGCGCGTGCTTTCGTTTACCGATTGGAGCTCGTCCATCGCGGACGGAACATTGATAGATAGGTCCTGGCCAATCGCCTCGAAAAACTTGACGAGTCGCGGGTTTTTGGCGAACAGGGAAAGAAGGTCCCGCGTCTGCTGCTGCGTGATGACGGCGACGGAGCTGGAAGCCATCGCGAGGCTACCCAGGTCGGCCCGGCCGCGTGAATAGAGGCTCCGTCTTCACCTCCAGGCGCAGGAGCGGGAGGTGCGCGTCGCTCGTGCCGCGGAACCGCTGCATGCGGTAATTGCGGATGCGGCCGGCGTTGCGCCATGCGAGCCGCTTCGCGCGCTCGCCCTGCGCGCCGGCCGCTATCATGCGCTCCGCGCTCCAGGTTTCTCCGTCGAAGCTGTGCGCGGTCCAGACCTGAGGGGCGGCGCCGAGCGGAACGCGGCCCGGCAGCGCGACGAGCTCCAGCTCCAGCAGGATCGCATCGGCCCCATCGTTGTAAAGCATCGTCGTTCCGAAGTCCCACCCGATCGCCGCGCCGTAGTGCGTCGATACCGTGTCCGTGAGCTGGCCCAGCGCCGCGCTCGTCGGGTCCTCGCAGCACCAGCGGTCATAGGCCCATACGAAGTTTCGGCCGCGGTACTGTGCCGGCGTCAGCATGCCGCTATCGAGCGTGTACCAGACGGCCTCGCCCAGGAGCCGCGACTCGATGGTGTCATAGACGAGGCAACGATCGGGCAAATGCACGAGCACGAGCTGATGGTTTTTGTCGACAATGCACTCAACCACCGCCAGGGCGAGCTGCGCCTCGGTGTAATCGCGGAGGATGCGATCGATCTCGCGCGTGGACAGCTTCTGCGTGTCGCCTGGGAGCATCAGGTAGACGGCCGGCGCCTCGTCGCGGCCGGAGCCTAGAAACACGAACGTGTTGCCGATACTGCAATAGGCGTGCGTGCCGATGGCCCCCTTCGGGACGAGCGCTCCGGCGATGCGCTGGAACGGGAAGAAGTCGCCGCCAACGTTCTCGAAAACCTCGATCGTGTAGCGGCCGAAGGCATACAGCTCGTTGCGCAGCATATCGAGTGCCACGATCTTGTCCGGGTCCGCCTCCGCGCTGCCGTACTTGAACGGGCTCACGGTCATCGGGTCCGCGAGGTTCGTCACCACGATATAGGTGCCGTCCGTGGTTGCATAGTAGCCGGCGATCCACTTAACATCGAGCACGGTGCCAAGCGCCGGGTCATTCACCTGCGTGAGCGCCGCGCCGTTCCAATAGAACAGTTTTCCGGCCGAGGCCACGGCGAGCCGATCGAAGCCGTAATCGAGCGTGGCCACCTCTCCGCTGCCAACTTCCCCGAGCGTGACCACGGTCCCATCCTGCGCTACAGAGCACAGCTTAGTACCCATCACGCGATAAAGCGTGCCGTTCCAGTTGATCCCTGCGCGTCCGATGCCAGGGCCACCAGCGCCCCAGGTCTCTATGCCATCGGCCGGCTTGAGATAGTTCTGCGCGATGCCGGTCTTTTTGACCACCGGCACCAGATTGCGCGGATAGCTCGTGCGCATATCCGGCGCCGCGTCGACATAGATCCCGTTGAGCAGATCAACCTGCACGGCTGATTACCCGACGCGATACCAGGAACCATTCACGCCATCGAATCGCAGGCGGAAGAAGCCGCCTGCGACGAGCGTAGCAGGCGCGCCGTTCACCGGCTGCGCGCTGCCGCCAACGGTCGCGCCCGTCACCGTGAGCGCGCCCGTAACGGCATGCGTGCTGCACACGAGCACTTCCTGGCCATCCGAGCCGATCGGGAGATTGACCGTCAGCGCCGCATAGTCTGCGACCGGCGTGATCAGCAGCCACATCGGCAGGCCCTGCGAAGGCGGCGCGACGGTGATCGCATAGCCGCTCACGTTCGGCGCGGCGTACTGCGTGGTGAAGCTGCCGGCGGCGAGCCCGGCCAGGATCAGCGCCGCAATGGCGGTGATCGAGCAAGAGGCATCCCGCCCGTTCGCCTGATCGTAGAACGGGATGAGCGACGCGACGGTCGGCGTGCCCTGATTCAGATTCTGGATGGCCATGATGTGCGTTACTCCGGCAGGATATCGAGATCGTTATTGAGCGGGTTCGATTGCAGCGGATCTTCATCCGGCGCCGGCATGAATTGGCGATTGATCGTGCGCCAGGGCTTATTGCCGGCGCCGCGCGGCATCGTCTTCGGCATCTGCTGCTCGATCGGATGCGCGCACGCCCACAGCAGGGTGTCATAGCCCTCCCGCGCGTTCTTCAGCGTCTCGGCGCTGAGCGCCTTTCCGAAGCCCGGGGCGAGCCGGCGCGCGAGGTTCAGGTAGACCGGTTCGTTCGCATAGTCCGGGAGGCCGGAGTCTGCATTGAGGTCGGAGGCGGCCATGCTTGCCGGGAAAGAATAGCCGACGCGGACGCCCTTGATGGCCCAGACGGCGAGCATGGCGTCGAGGCGATAGAGGGCGCGCTGCTTTTCCTCCGGAGTGATGTCAAAGCCCTGGTCGTCGGCCAGCGACAGCTCACTGAACGCTGCCGTGACGAGCTGTTCCTTGGTCCAGGACATGGCTTACCCCGCCACTTCCCAGACGATCTCAGCGTCCTCGATCGCCGTTGCATCGGTTGCGCCCGGCGTGACGGTCATCGTCAGGATCATCGCGTTCGCCGTCATGCCCGATACCGTGACGGCAGCCGCCAGCCCAGCGGCGATCGGCGCTGCCGCGATGCCTGCATTGGTCCCCGTGGCGGCCTGCGTGCCATGAAACCTGACGGTGGTGTCGCTCTCGACCCGGAACTCGGAGATTGCCCCCACTGATCGGCTTGCAGCAGGCAGGATCGTCCAGGTGGCGATCTGAGTATCTCCAGTCGTTCCCAACGTGCCGAAGCGGAAACCGATGGTGCCGGTCGTCGTCGTGCCTGCCTTGCTGACGCCCGAGCGCACGACGATCCGGTCGTATTGCTTCAACAGCCCAGCCGGGAAGGTGAACTGCAGCGCGATTGTCTCGGCAGCGCCGCCGGGCGCGCTCACGGCTGCTGCCAGCCCCTTGAGAATCGCAGAGCCGTTCAGCGGCAGCCAGCGCGTGCCGTTGGAAACCAGGATCGTCCCATTCGAGCCGAGTCCGGTGATATTTGCCTGATACCCGGTCGGAACTGTATTTGCCGCCGGCAGCGCCGCGAAGGTTGCATATTGCGGCAGCGGGTTGTTAGCCCATGGTCCGGAGGTGAGGTTCATCTCGTCCTCCCGATCAGTTGTACTGCGCGTCGAAGAAACAGTCGGCGGCGCCGATGGTCTTTGTCGGCCCGGTGGTGGAGTTGCATACGACGATGCCAGTGGCGAAGGTGCGGCCCTCTAGACCGTAGTCGAAGCTGAAATTGGACTGAGCGCCTACGTAGAGAATGGCGACCGGGACGGCACCGTTCGCCGGCAGCGCCGCCGCATCGTGGAGCTGAATCCATTGCGGCGCCGCGTGACTGTTGAATCCGCTCAGCTTCTTTAGCGTTCCGGCCGCGGCCTTGACGACGAGACTCGCAGCATAGGCCGCCGTGCTCTTGTTGCTCAGTGCGCCGCCCTGCACGGTTATGGCGTCAGCGGTGGGCGAGCCGACAGGGCCCGCAATAGCAGCGCCAGCCGGGCCAGCCAGCTCCGCGGCGACAACCTCCGCGTATGACGGGAAGCCATCGGCGCCGGTGCCGCTGTCCCTGTAGCGGATCGGCACATTGCCATGCTCGCTCTTGACGATATCGACCATGATGCGGCGCTCCTTTTACTTGCCGGCGGCCTTCTCGGCGGCCGGCGGTGATTGTTTCATCGCGTCATTCAGGACGCCGAGCAGCCTGGGGGTGCCCAGGCGGCGATCGAACACCACGTTCATCGCCTCCAGCTGCTGCACGATCTCCTCACGCGTTGGCGGCTTCGTTTCTTCGGCGGCCTGGGCCTGGGCCTGGGGCTGCTCCGGCTGGGCCGGCTCCTGGCGGGTCAGCGTGACCCGGGCGGCCAGCGCCTGCGGTACGTCCGCGCTCCAGCCCTGCTCGATCAGCGCCGCATGCTGCGCCTCGTCCTGCGCCAGCTCGTGCGCCATCACGCCGCCCGCCTGCGCCTTGTAGACCAGCCTCGGGAATTCCATGCTCTGTGCCCCTTTTCAGTTCAGCGCGCGGGCCGAGGGCCGAAGCCCAGGGCCGCGCGTGGGTTGCGGATCAGGAGATCCGGTAGCAGACGAAGGTGGTTCCGCTCACGAAGCGGAAGCGGAACACGCCCGAGGACAGCTCCACGGTCGCGACGTCCGCCTTCGCCCCGACAACCATATCGCCCACCACGGTGATATCGGTGTTCGCCGTCACCGTGATCGCGTCCGTGGTCGCCCCGAGGTTGATGATCGAAACGTCGAAGGCGTCATCGGCCGCGAGATCGGTCGGGAGCGCCGCCTTCAGGTCCGTACCGGTCGGCACCGTGTACGCGGCCGCGCCGGTAGGCGTGCCGGCGAGGATGCCGCCGAGGATTTGCGCGGCGGTCAGCGTTGCCGAGTTCGTCGCGGTCTGCGGCGCCGGCTGCTTCTTCATCTGGAAGGTGCCGCGGTTGATCACCGCGCCGTCCAGGCCCGTTCCGGCCTTCGCGCCGCCGGCCAGGATCACGCTGCCGCCGTTGCCATTGGTCGAGGCCGCCGCGCCGCCGGTGACAGCCGCGCCGCCTCCGTTGCCGGTTGCGCCCGCGCCGGAAGCGCCGCCGGTCAGTTGCGCCGCGCCGCCTGCGCCGGTGCCCTGGCCCGCGCCGCCGACTGTCTTACCGACGCCGCCCGTCGCGTTGCCGTTCGTGCCGGCGCCGCCGGTGATCGATGCCACGCCGCCGTTGCCGGAGGTCGCGCCGCCCGCGCCGGCCTTGACCGTAGCGGCGCCGCCGACGCCAGTTGCGCCCGCCGCTCCGCCGGTCAGGAGCGCAGCGCCGCCCGCGTTGCCCGCGGTGCTGGAGCCGCCGCCCTTCATCTGGACGTAGCCGCCCTGCGCGGCGTCCAGGCCGGCGATATCGAAGGTCGCATCGGCGGCCGTGATATCGGTCTGCGGCGCGGAGACGCTCGGGGATGCGCCAACGGCGTAATAGGCCGGCGCGGCCCGCGCCTCGATGCGCACCAGCGTCGCGCCGCTGAAGGCGGCCGAGAGGTACGTGTCACCCGGCGCCGTGGTCGTGAGTTCCTTCCAGACGCTCGGGAAGTTCGGATACCCGACTTGATACTTGACGGTGACGGAATCGTTGCTGAAAACCGTGACCTTTTCGGCGTCCGGAACCGTGAATTCCGCGTTGCCCTGCGGATAAATGGTGGTAGCCATGATAAGTTCCTTCGAGGATGAATGAGCCGGATGGAACGCGAGGGCCGAAGCCCCCGCGCCGCTGCCTGATCAGGTCTGGCTGAAAAGGATGATGCCGGACATTTCCGGCTGCTTGTTCACGACGCCGAACAGCGTATCGACCCGGAACTTGGTCTTCATCGTATCGATGTCATACCACTTCTGCATGACCATCTCGATGCCCTGATCCGTGGTCGCGCGCATCACGGCCGTACCGGCATCCGCCGGCACCGCATAGCGGCCGGGCAGCAGCTCCAGCGCGTCCTTTTGCCAGAACGGGTTCGCATAGCCGGCCACGGTGTTCAGGAACACGATCGCGGAGTTCGCCGCCTTCGTGTTGATCACGCAGTTCTGGTACTCGGCCGAGGCATCGGAGGCGACCTGATTCGTGATCATCGGGGGCGAGATCACCAGATGCGTCCCGTCCGTGACCGAGATCACGCGGAAGGTCTTGAGCTGCCCGGTGTCCTGCTTCGTGATGTGGTGCACGGCGTTCAGCGCCGCCACGGTGAAGCAGTCGCCCGCCGCAACGTTCGTCGTGTCGCTGATCGTGATCGACTGATAGCGATTGTCGACGTTGCTCACCTCGCCCGTCGCGGCCGTCGAGGTCGCCTTCGGCACGTAATAGTTCGTCGCGCCGTCCAGCGTGCTCATGGTCAGGCCCGCACCGCCGGCAGCAGCGGCGAGGCGCCGCGCATAGTCCAGCTTGTACGTGTCGAACGAGGCCACGAGGCCCACATACGCCTTCTCGTAGGCCGTCACCGGCTTGGAGTTCGGGTAGAGCGCGCGGCTGGCCAGATTCGACGCCATGCCGTTGTAATCGCGGGTGGACAGCGCCATGAAGCGATCGAAGGACTGCACGCCCTGCTCGTTCATGATCGCCTCGGCCTGCGCGACGTCATCGAAGCCGCTCGCGCTCGTGGTGCGCTTGACCACCAGCGTGCCCTGGAGCGATGCGACGGTCATCACGGCGACGTTGATATCGCTCGCCAGCTTCTGCCGGGCGGCGTCGCCCAGGCGTTGCTCCTGGAGCGCATCGCGCAGCTCTGTCGCGGTCATGACCCACGGCACGGACTTCTTGTAGCCGAGCGAGGCCGGCACGGAGAGTTGCGTGTAGTCCTTGAAGTTCGCGGTCATGTCCGTACCGTCGAAGGACTGCGCGACGTAGGGCATCGGGCGCCAGATCGTGTCGCTCGTGCGCTCCATCGTCACGCTGTCGGTCGTGTAGACGCTCACGTTGCGCGAAAGCACGAGCGCGTCCTGGAAGCCCTCCAGGATGCGTTCGAAGGCGACGATCTCCTCCTTCGTGAACGCGTTGGCGCCGAGGATGAGGCCATTGCTGGCCATGTAGCCAAAGAGCGCGGCATTCAGCTTGCCGGCGCAGGAAGCGAGAAACTGGCCGATATAGGCCAGGACGAAAAAGGCAGTTTTCATTGCGAAACCTCTTGAGGTCGGGGGTGTTGAGAGTTACCCGCGGCCAGCTCCCGCCTTTTGACGCTTGTAAGCGAGCACCTTCGAAAGATCGCCCGTTTTCGCAGCCTCGGCGCGCAGGCGCTCCAGCTGGTTATCGACGGCTGCCGCCCCGGGGACGGAGCTGCGGATCACCCGCTCGGGGGCGGGCACGGATTTCCTGGGTGTGACTTTCAATTGCGTCTCCAGCTTCGCTGCCGCGAATGCGAATTTCACCGGGTCGCTGATGGCTGCGAGTTCCTTGGCCTTTGCCGGGTTCTTGCCGAGCGCGACGACGAGCAATGCGGGTTTCTCCGCGCCGTTGATCAGGATGCCCTGCTGGATGACGCTGAGCGTCTCGCGGACTACCGCCTCGGCCTCGTCCTTGTCGGTCACCTTGAGCGCGTTGCGCTCGCGGGTATAGCCGTCCAGCTTCGCCTGCCATGCGTCGCGCTCCTTCTTCTGCGCCGCCTCGGCCTCGGCCCTCGCGTCATCGGCGGCGCGCTTGCGCGCATGCCAGGACTCGAGATCGGCCTCGAACTTTGCGGCATCGAAGTTGCAGCCTTCAAGCGTCGGCTTCTCGCCCACCTGGAGCGCAGCGGCGGCCGGTTGTCCCGGCGTCGCGCCCTTCAGGCGTTCGATCTCCTGCGCCTGCTCGCGTAGCAGTCGATCCTTCTCGCGGTTGCTCTTTCGCAGCTCGCGGACCCACTCGGGCGCGCGGTTCTCATCCTCATCCGAGGCCGGCGAAGCCTCGCCAATGCTGACCACGATCTCATCGTCATCGCCCGCGCTTGCGGCGCCTTCGGCCCCTTCCGGGTGCTCCTCGGTGCCCGCGCCCTCGGCGGCAGCGCCTGCGGTCGCGTCCAGGTCATCCCCGGATGCGCCCTCCTGGCCATGCTGCCCGGCCTCGGCTCCGGGCGGCGCCGCTGCGGCGCCGCCCGTTGCGAGCTCGATCACGTTCGATGTGGTGTCTTCTGCCTTTGCCATCATTTAGCCCTTGCGTCTGTCCCAAAACTCCCGATTTCAAGCGGTTCGGGGGAACCGTTGGGCGGAATATGGACGCGCGGGCCGGTTACAGGCCAACGTGATACATCGATTGTTTGTCGCGCAGGGGGCGGGTCAGCGCGCGGGCGGCAGGCCCATCGGCATCGCGGGCGGCGCGGCGGGTATCGGGCCGCCCCCAGCGTCGACGCGCGTGAGCACTTCTTCGTGCACGGTCTGCGCGCCCTTCAGGCTCGCGCTGGCCAGCCGGTCGATCGTGTTCGCCCGCTTCTCGCCGGCCGTGGCCTTCGCCTGCTCAGCCGAGGCAAGCAGGTACTGGCTCTGCGCGTCCGGCGGCTGCTGGGCCTGCTGCGCCTGCGCGGCCTGCATTTCCTTCGCCTCCTCCTCGGTCGGCTTGATCGCGCCGCCCTGGACGAGCTGCTTGCGGAAGTACGCGCGGATATCCTCGATGCCCTCGCCCTCCAGGTTCATCATCGCGAAGGCCGTCAGGACGGATACCGTCTGCGGGTCCTGCGTGAGCTGCATCATGCCGGTGACGGCCCGCACGGTCGCGGCGCGGCGGCTCGTGCTGCTCGGGCCCACATCCACCACCACATCGAGCGCGGCCTTCGATAGATCGTTCCTGATCCCCTGCTCGCCGGTTTCCTTGTCGATGTACGGCTGATTCATGACCACCGAGCCCGGCGTGCCATCGGCGTGCACCACCTTCATGCGGCGCTCGGACTCCACGACGAGATCCTTTTTCATCGACAGCCAGACCTCGCCGCAGCGCTTCATCGCTTTGGCTAAGTTGCTCATGTAGATGAAAACCTGCATATCCAGGCGCTGCTGCACGAGCTCGACCACCTTCCCGCTGATGTTCGGCTGGAGCTGCTCGCCGGCCTGCTGATTGCCGAGGAGATCGTTCAGCGCCTCGCCCGCGATCTGCGCCAGGGCGGCCATCGCCGGAGGCACGTTCGGCGCCTTCGTGTACTGGAGCTGATTCGGCGGCATGCGGTTGCCAGCCTCGTCGGTCATCCCGTTCAGCAGCAGGTACGGGTATTTCTTGATGTTGTCCTCGGCCCACATCAGCGCGTGCCCGGCTACCTGTTCCGGCGTCACGATCGGCTTCTCGATATCGAAGCGCATGGCCATCTCAGCGAGCCAGGACAGGAGCGTGTTCGTCAGCCGCTGCGCGTCCTTCGCGAGCCGCACGTGGCCCATGCAGCGCTCGACGCCATCCACGACCCAGCGCTTGCCGTAGACCGGAATGATCGGGATGCAGCGGCCCGGGATGTAGCCGCAGTCCTCCAGGATCTTCGCCCCGCTCATGATGTACTTGTGGATGCGGCGCCGCTTGATGCGCTTCTGGCGCACCTCGCGGAAGCCGGTCGCGCGCAGCGTCTCCTCCTTATCCGGGTCGGCATCGAACTCGCTCTGGCGCACCCGCATGTCCGGCGCATCCTCGTCCAGCCCGCGGAAGTAGTGCACCAGCTCGTTCTGCTCCTCCACCTTGTACAGCTCCGCGACCCAGACCAGTTTCGGCGTGCACCAGTCGAACTCGCTCTGGTGCACGATCTTCGGCCATGTGCTCGGGTCGTCCCCGAACTCCTCGATGTAGGCGTCATGCGTGTACGGCGTGAGCACGTAGCAGCGCTTCGCATCGGCCTTGTCCTGGCGCTTCGCGTCCAGGTCGAAGAACACGCAGGAGTCGGCGTCGAAGATCGGCTCAATCGTGATCGTCTGCGGCGGATCTTCCTCGTCGTCGTCATCGTCCTCGATATCCCGATCGTCCTCGTACTCGGCGCGCACGCGCCATGCGCCGAAGCCGCCGCCTACGGCCTCCTCGAAACCGTTGTCATAGCTTTCATTAGCCGTGCAGCGCTGCTCGTCCGCGCGGTAGAGCCCGGCGCAGGTATCGGCCATCGTGTCATCGTCGCTGCCGTCCTTCGGCTGGAACGTCACCGTGATCCGGTTGTTTCGATACTCGTTGATGACGCGGATAACGCTGAGGTGCGTCTTGTTGAATTCGAAGCGCGGCTTGTTCTCAAACTGATCCCCGAGCGGGCCCTCCCACGGAGCGCCAGCGATCGAGTAGAAGCGGCGGTCTTGCAGGCATTGCAGCCGCTCATCGCGCAGCGCGGACTGGATGACGTTGAAGTCCTTGATCGCTTCGTCGTGGACCTTCGTGAGTCGCGCTTCGTTCGTGATCGTCATGGCGGCTGCATCCTTCAATCGCGGGATGAGCGGCCGGCGGCTCGGGCTACTCGGCGCGGCCCTGGGCGGGTCGGAGCGTTCGGGGCAGCGGTGAAAGGCTCGGCGGGAATCGAACCCGCGACTGCCCTCGCTTTAGATCGCGACGGTCCCGCTAACCGGCTGCGGGCACAAGCCCTTCGCGCTACTCCGGTTGGCAGTTTAGCGCCAATCCCAGCCGCGGCGCAACAGCGGGCGGATGATCCAGACGGCCAGCCGGTAGGCCAGGAACCACGCCAGGGCGAGGAGCGCGGCGAAGCCGATGAGCGGCCACGGATCGCCGGTGCCGGTCGCGGCCAACCCGAGCAGGACCGCGACCAGGAGCGCGCCGAAGGCGAACCAGAGCCGGGCCAGCGCGAGGCCGATGCCATGCCGATACCGCTCGGCCTGCTGCGTGAGGGTGATGTACGGATAGCCCATACTCGCTATCTTAGCGCCGCGCGAACGGGCTGACCATAGGCATGACGGCCGGGCCGGCGGGCGCCTTTTCCTGCGCGCGGACCAGGGCCGGGAATAGCTCAGCGAGCGCCCAAAACTCAGCGTCGGCGCGGTTCGGGCTACGGTCCCCGAGGTAGCCATAGGTGGAGAACGCCACGAGCTCGTCCTCCAGCTCGCGCAGCACGCCAACGTGGCGGATCTTCCCCTGCTCGTAGAGCGCCGAGAACGGCTCCGCGCGCTGCACCTTGCCGCGTGAGGCCGTGACCTTCTTGATCGTCGGGCGCACCTTGAGCGCCGTCGCCGCGGTGCGCACGGTGAACACAACCATTTCGCCGCCGAAGTTGACCTCGCCCACGATCGCATCGCCGCCGTGCCGCTGCCATGCCGTGACCGATACGCGGCCCCAGGTCGCCGGTCCGGCTTTGATCGTGCAGTCCTCCAATATGTAGGCGTTGCCATCGGTGCCGAGGCCGGCGACGATGATCCCGATCGCGTCATTGTCCGCATTGTCAACGTCGCCGCTGCCGCTCGGATCAACGCCGACCACCACGCGCACCATATCCGGCAGCGCAGCGCCATCCCCCACGCGCCAGGAGTCGATGACCTCCTCCGGAAAGAGCTGATTCGGCGTCGCGTCCGCGAACTCTCCGCGCAGGAACCGCTTCTGCATGCGCACCGGCAGGCCGCGCAGCGTCTCCATGTACTCCGGCGACAGGTTCTCCAGGTTGTCCTCCGGATTGATGCGAAAGGAGGCGTAATCCTCCGGGTTGCGCAGCGGTAGGCCCGTCTCCGGATCGATCTTCAGCACGAAGCGCTTGTACGTCCAGTGCGCCTTGTTCGGCGGGTTCTCATCGTAGAAGGCGCGCGGCTTGAGCATGCCCGGGCTGTAAAAGCGCTTTCGCTTTTCGTCCCATAGTTTCATCGGCACGAGCTGCGCGAGGCGGGTCAGCGCGGTATCAACGCTGTGCATCGGGATCTGGCTGCACTCGTTGAAGTAGAGGGTTGCGTACTCCTTGCCGAGCACTTTCTCGACGCGATCCTTGTCATCCAGGCCGGCGAACCAGAGTTCGCTTTCCCCGTCCCCGTCCTTGTAGATCGTCGCGTATGCACCGCCGTTGTGCAGCTCGTAGCTGACGTCCGGGTAGGCGAGGCGCATGACCTTTGGAAACGTATCGAGCACGATCGACTCGTGAACATGGATGCCGCGCAGGCGAAAGATGCAATGCCGCGAGCCGGGCGCCTTGATCGCGCGCAGCACCGTGTTGCGCACGTGCAGAAAGGTCTTACCGCTGCGGCTCCCGCCGAAAAGCATTCCGTGCTTGGCGTCGCCGGCCATGATCGCCTGCGCCTCGTTCTGCTTCGCGGTCAGCTTCACGGCTAAATCTTTTCATCGTGCGGCCCGGCGACGATGTGGATCGGTGCGCCCTCTTTGCCGGTCAGCTCCAGGCGATTCACCTCGCGCCAGCCGCCGCGGGTCTTGAGCCAGAAGATCATCGCCGTGGTATCCCCTCGCGTCGCCTTGCGATAGAGCGCCTCCGCGACCTTCGCATTCGCCTTGATCGTGCCGGTGTCCAGCTCTTTGCGGAAGTACTTCTCGAGCGTCGGCTTGCTGATCGGCTTACCGTCCGCCTTGAAGATCAGCAGCCGCACATCCTCCTGGCGAATACCGAGCCCGATGAGCGTGCGCACGAATTCGCGCTGCTCGTCGGTCGGCGCGAAGGGCGGCGTGCCCTTGTGCACGCGCGGCGCCGGCAGCGCTGGCACTGGTGCGGGTTTACTGCGCTTTTTCATCGTGCGGTATCGGCTTGTTCAGCACCATCCCGTACTCATTCACCTCTGGCGGGATCTCCAGTCCTTCGCGGCGCAGCAACAGCATGTCCTTGAAGCGGCTGTAATCGACCATGTGATGCACGCGGTGGAAGCGAAAGGCGAGCCGCGCGACATCTGGGTGAACGCGCACCAGCATCTGTGATTTGGCGAGCGTGCCGGTGTCAGCGTACTTCTGCCCCTTTTCGCGCGTGCCCTCGGCGTGGTAGAACTCGGCGGTGTTCCCGCCCGGCAGAAGCTGGGTGTTCAGTTTCTTCTGCAAGAACGCATAGAACTGGATCGTGCACCATCGTCCCTTGAGCATATCGAGCGAGAGGATCGTGTCTTCGTTATAGCGCCCGCGCCAGCGGTACGGGACGTCATTGCGGATCAGGTTGCAGGAGTAAATGCGCGTGTTCGTGATGAACGGAGGCACCTTGATCTTGCGAGGTGTGAACATTTCATAGTTCGGGCCGGCCATCGCGACGTCGCGGTAGCGCAGTACGAAGTCTTCCATCGCGCGCCAAAATGCCGGCGTGTGACAGCGAATCTTTACGTTCTGACTGAGCCGCCCGAACCATGTGATGTTGTCATCCATGACCCAATGCCATGCGTGGCCAGCAGCGATTGAGTGGTCCCACGCGAAGTTACGCGCAGGCCCCGGGCCGGTGCTGCGCGTCAACCCCAGGTCATCGCAGAGTTCGTATCGCTCTTTGTAGCTCAGGTCCAGCGGCAGGATCTCGGCGCTCAGCTTGAAGCGGTTGATCGCCTCGCGGTACTGGTCAACCTGCTGCGGCTCGACCACCAGGAAATGCGGCACGCCCATCAGCGTGAGCGCCCTGGATGTGTACATGTACTCGCTGCGCCCCTTAGTCGGGATGTAGAGAGGGAACCGTGGAGCGTGATCGCTGGCGTCCATGGCCGTGTGCCTACTGTTTCTCTGCCGGCACGAAGGCGATATCTTTCACGATCAGATTCTTTTTCTTCGGGAACCAGATCGAGCGTGTCTCGCCGGTGTCCTTCTGCCCGATCAGGGCGAAAAACTTCGCTACCTGCTCCGCGTTGTCGAAGTGAACTTTGATCGAGCGGAATGCCTCGGCATCGCCTTGGTCAAAGGTCGGCATCCCATCCCACTCGGCATCGGGGTCGGTCTTGCCGTGCTCAACGTCCATAAAGATCGTGGTGATCTCGGCATCGGAAAACCCGGTGAGCGCCAGATCCAGGCCGAGCCCCTTCAGGCCGTCGAACTCCAGGCGCAGCATGTCCTCGTCCCACCCGGCGTTCTGCGCGAGCTTGTTGTCCGCGATGACGTAGGCGCGGAATTGCGCGTCAGACCAGCCGGAGACGTCCGTGGCGGGCGCCGTACCGTCCGGGTAGGGCTCAGCCCCTGCCGCGCGGCCCGGGGCCGGATACAGGCGCTTGCCGGCCGCGTACAGCTTGCGGATCGCCGCCAGGGTGCCGTGGCCCTTGGCTATGGTGCCGTCACGCACCACCACGGCGCCGACCATACCGAACTCATCGAGCGCCGCGGCGAGCTGCGCGATCTGCTCCTCGCTGTGCGTCCTGGCGTTGCGCGCATACGGGATCAGTTTATCGATCGGTACCGGCTTGATCTGCGGCTGGGCCATTTCCTCTGCTCCTTTTTTTATAGCGGCAAACTCAAGCGCGCTGTGGCTCGCGGCTCTGCGCTGCCTTCGGGTGCTCCTGATTTCGTAGCACCCACCACTCGACATCCGGCCGCAGCTCCTCGCACGGAACGATGAGGCTCGGGTCGCCCTTGCGCTGCGCGATCTCCCGCGTCTTGCGCTCGATCACCGGGCAGAGCTCGGCCGGCACCGGCCGATCGCCCTTGCCCATGCTGCTGATGGTCTGCTGCTCGACGTCGATCTCGCGGCCCATCGCCTCCTGCGAGCCGAAGGTTCGGATTGCGCGCCAAACGGCCTGCGGGGTGCGGGGGATTCGGATGCTCATTGGTGCTGCCCTCCTTTCGGTTCGTCGCTCGGCCTGCCGCCGTCCTTGCTCGTGAGGTGGAACTTGTGGCAGAGCGTGCAGCGGTACGGTCGCTGCGGCCTGCTGTCCGGGTGCTGCTGCGCAAGCTTCGTCGCTCGGTCCCGCGCCTTGTTCTTCGACGGATAGGCGATCTTGTCCAGGCAGGAGCGCTTCGCGGACTCGACGCTCACGGTATCCCCGATGCGATCGAAGCCGGATTTCATTGCGGCGCCTTTCCGTCGCCGCGTAGCAGCGTCAGTTCGTCGTACTTGCGCGCGGCCGCAGCGCGGAGCTGCGGCGAGCCGGCGGCGATCTCCCCGAGTTCCTTGTAGCCGACCATCCAGCCGGGCGGCAGCGGGATTAGGTCGCCAGTCGGTCGCCACAAGTGCAGGAAGTAGGGGTGATTGCTGATCCACTGCGAACGCGGCGGGTGCAGCTGCATCACGCAGTCGCCCTCGTCCCAGAACAGCGCGACCACTTTGCACATTTCGTCCCAGGTCGGGCAGCGGTTCGGCAGGCTGACGCTGACGTGATCCCATCCTCCCTCGTCGCTGGCGATGATCTTCAGCGGCGGCTGGCCGGGACGCGAAGGAATGAAGAAGGCGCCGTTGTTGCCGTAGCTGGCATCGGAGCGCAGGAACCCGCTGCGGTGCCGGTACTTCTCGGGAACGTGAAAGGCCATCGCTGCCTCCGGTCATTGCAGCGGGACGCCAGCGGCTGCGCGCTCGCGCTGCGCCTCCTCGCCGGCCTGCCGCTCGATGTTGGCCAGGAGTTCGCGCGCCAGCTCGACGCGCGTCTCAGCTCGGGTGACGGTACTGAGGCAATGCGCCTGATCGCCGGCCTGCACGATGAGCAGGAACGGAACGGAGTCGGGCGACGCCATCAGCTCGCGCAGCAGATTGTCCAGCGCCGCGGCGAGCGGGACCAGGGTTTTCAGCAGCCTTATCGCGTCCTCGTTTTCGGCCGGCGTCGCGTCGGCGGGTCCTGAGATTTCCATTGCGTTTTCCCCTTGTCTCCGGGCTTGAAGGTGGGCGCCCGGGTTGCCCGTCAAAACGGTACGGCCGCGAGCTGGCGCAGGCTCAGCACCGCCGGCTCCGGCGTCAGCAGCGAAGCCTGCTGCGGCTGTTCCACGTGAAACGGCTGCACGGTGATCTCGACGCGCGCCTCGCCGCCGTCCGGCTCCATGCGCCGCTTGTGCTCGTCCCAAATCCAGCGATCGTCGGTGTAGATCACGCCCTGGAGCGCATCGGCTAGGACCTTCTCGCAGTTGCCGAGGTCTATGCACTGGACGGTGTCATCCCACAGGGCTCCGAGCTTGCGCTGGCGGGCCTGCCAGTCCTGCGGGCGGTGCGGGTAGAGGCGGATATCGAGGCTAACGCGGCAATCGTACGGCTGCACGAGGCCGGCGCGGCGCGCGATGAGGCTCACGGCGTAGCGGTACTCCTTCGCCTCCGGCGTTAGGAACGTGACCGGGTGCGGCTTGCCGTGCTTGCTCTGCAAAAGGCCGTGCCGCCAGTAGCGGTTCGCGCTGACGGGGTACGGCAGTACAAGCGAGATCATTCGGCTTTACCCTCCGCGCCTGCCTCGGCGCTCGCGGCAAGTTTACGCCCATCTGCTGTAGGAGCGCAAATGTCGCCGGTCAGCCGCAGCGCGAGGTCGATCCATTGGCGCCGAACGGGCCGGCCCTCGGCCGCGCGATCGAGGCAGGCATGCGCCCATTGCTTCGGCCCGGAAACGCCTGGGCGGTAGCGCTGCGTCATCGCGCGGCCCCTGCGCGCTTCGTCAGGCCATCGAGCACGCGGCCGCCGATGAACTCCGTGAGGCGGTTCGCCCAATCGCCATAGCTTTCCCGGTGGCGCGATTCAACGCCTCGCACGCGGATGTTTCCGGGCCGCAGCTGCTCAGCCCAATCGCCCGCGAGCGGCTCCAGGCGCTGCCAGCCGGCGGCAAAGGCCGCGTCGATCGCGACCGGATCTCGCGCCGATTCACCGGTCAGCGCGCGCCGTGCCGCGTTGATCTCGGACGTCACGCATTGCCAATCGAGCAGGATCTGCGTGATGCGCGGCCAGTCGCCGCTGTGCGCGTTGCAGTGGTACACGCAAACCCAGCTGCGCGTGTTGCCCGGAAAGATTGTGCCGGGCATCGGGCACTGGTTCGCTGCGCACGGATAGCGCATGCGCGCCGGCTTGTCATCGAGCGGATCGTCAGTGACTCGCCCGCCGTGGTACTCGTGATCGTTGAACTCTTTTCTCGCCATCGTTTCAGTCCTCCTGGTGGTACTTGCCTTCGATGCAGTTTGCGAAATTCTCCGGACGCATGACCCAATCGAGCTGCGCCTGGAACGGTGGCCGCCCGTTGCTGCCGATGGCCCGGCCGGTCAAGAATCGCGACTTCGCGAGGTAGCGAAAGAACTTCGCGAACCACGCCAGCGCCTCCTCCGCGTTGTGCGCCTTGCCCTCCGCGAACAGCTCCCGCCATCGCGCCTGGAGGTGCCCGGATCTCGTCGGCGTCCAGCGCCTCGGCTGCGGGTTTCCCGGCATCAGCTCGGCCCAAAGCGCGAGCACGCCCTTGTGGTCGCAATTCGGGATCGGCGCGGCCGGCGGATTGGTCGGCCCTGGCGGGTCTACGGTTGAGTTTCCGTGCTCATCAACGAGCAGGAGGGGCAGCTCATCAGCTCCGGCTGATGGGCCCCTACTACTACCTCTCTTAAAGAGAGAATCCCTGTCTATGTCTATGTCTATGTCTATTGCGATCGCATCCGCATGTTTTTCAGGTAGGGGGCCGATCGGGGGCCTATTAGGGGCCGAGTCGGGGGTGTCTTCGGAATCCTGGCCATTTGGCGGGTTCGCAAGCGCCGCCAGGAGCGTCAAAAGCCCCTTCTTCTTGAGCACCTTGGAATCCGGGGAAAGCGCGCGGAGCATAGCGATTGCGCTGATCAGCTGCTCCTTTTTGGCATCGACGTCGACCTCGATTCCCCAGCGTTTCGCATTTCCGATGGAGCCGGTCAAAAGGGCCAAAAGCTTCTCGATCCAAGACTCAAGTGCTTTTTCGCTCACAACGGGGTGATACCACCTCCCGTCGTTACAAAGTGTAAAGCCGGCCATCACGTGCTTTTTTACGCGATTCCAAGACCGCGATTGGGCTAAATGGGCGAGCATTCGATCGTTGTTCGGCAGGCTCGCGGCCGGGATCTGGTGCCAGCTTTCCAGCCAAAGGGCGATCGCGGCGGAGCGCTCGCTGTCAGTCCCAAGTACCCATGTATCGGACTGAAGGAGCCGGCGGATCACCACCGGCATGAACTCGAAATTGCGCAGATCGCAGTTCGGAGGAGTCAGTGGATCAGGCCGACCGCCCGTGGCAGGCTGCTCAAGGTTCGGCATCGCGGCCGCCCCGCTATGCCGCCGCTGCTGGTGCTGGCGCCGGGCGCTTGCGGCGCTTGGCCTGCGGCTCATCCGGTTTTCGGTCCATGAGCATCGACTCGAGCGATACCGCGCCCTTCGTGAACGCACGCACCGCGAGCATATGCCGGGCGGGCACGCCGTCTGTGTTGGCCATTTGGGAGATCCGCCCAGGCGTGACGCCGAGGTGCGCCGCAAGATCGCCGCAGCGCCCGCGACCCTGCGTGAGCCAGACCTTCAGGGAGACTTTTCGGGTAGAGGTTGTCATAGGGTGCTCAGTTTAGGCTACTGTAAGCGGAAAGTAAAGCTACAAATATTTTAGCTGCCGCTTGATTTTGCCGATACTATAGCCTAAAATCAAATCACCGGGGGATAAAGCAAAGCCTCCGGGCCGGGCAGCACCGGAACTGCTGCACTCCTCGCCGGCCAGTACCCGGCACAAGGGAAACCCGAAATGTCAAACTCCGTTCTTACCCAGGCTTCGCATCAGTGGGCTTCGCGCCCGGACGATCAGCGTTTTCTGTCCCTGCACGAAATGCAGGCGCGCATGGATTACGTGCGCAACCACAGCAACGCCCGCGTCGTTTCTTCCCGCTCCGTCGAGCTCGCGCCGATGGGCGATGACCATCGCGGCCTCGTCGCCGTGGTCGGGGATTCCGAGGTCTACGCGCCGACGCATTTCAGCTTCGGCCAGCTCGCGCAGCTTGCGGAGGCGCCAGCCTCATACCTGCGAACCATGCCAGCGGAGATCGCCGCGGACTGCCTCAATTACGGCCTCGGCTTCAAGCGCGGCGTGCAGGAGGTCGGGATGCTCCTCTACAAAGACGGCACCACGGAGCTGCGCGCGGCGACCGGCCCGAACTACGGGCGGATCTGGAACAGCGAGATCGTCAAATCGCTCATCGATCACATCGGTGACGGCGTGACCGGCGATTGGAAAGTCCCTGGTGAATTCGGCCGCGACGTCGAGATCACCCGGGCGAATACCACCCTGTACGCGAGCGACCGCGATATGTTCGTTTTCCTGGCGGACGAGAAGCACCGCATCGAAATGCCGAACCGCCGCAACGGCGAGGCCGGCTCCCTGGCGCGCGGCTTCTTCTGCTGGAATAGCGAAGTGGGCGACAAGACCTTCGGCATCGCGACTTTCCTTTTCGATTACGTGTGCTGCAACCGCATCGTGTGGGGCGCCGAAGGCTTCAAGGAGATCAAGATCCGCCACACCAGCGGAGCGCCGGACCGCTGGCTCGAAGAAGTGAAGCCGGCACTCCTGGCCTACGCGAACAGCACGCAGGCGACGGTGCTCGATACCGTCAAGGCGGCGCAGGCCCGCAAGGTCGATGACCTCGATAAGTTCCTCACCGGCCGCTTCGGGCTAGGCAAGAACAAGGTGGCCGCCATCAAGGTCGTGCACGAGCAGGAGGAGGGCCGGCCGATGGAGTCCCTGTGGGACGTCACCACCGGGATCACGGCCTACGCGAAGGGCATCCAGCACCAGGACGATCGCGTGGCCCTGGAGCGCATCGGCGGCGCCGTTCTCGATCTGGCGAACGAGTAACCACCAACCGGAACCCGGGGCCGCAAGGCCCTGGGATCAATTACCCATGACACCCATAAAAAAGCGCATCAAGGGCGCACGCGCTGAGATCGAGGCCGTGCTCCGCAAGTACGATCTCGCCGGCTTTGTCAGCCTGCACGGCCCGGACCTGGGCGAGGTCTTCTGGAACATCTGGCCGAGTTACTCGATCCTGCATGGCGACTTTCCGCTGATCCAGATCAAGTCCGCACTCGCGGATTACCAGGGCGATCGCGAGGCGCAGCGGCACGATCAGGCGCAGACCGTGCAGATGGTCGACCACCTCGCGATGACCATCGGGCAGGCCGGGCTCCAGTTCATTGAGCTGGCCGGCGTGCTGAACGCGAAGTTCTGCGCCGAGCACACCGCCGAGTTCACGCCGGACCCGAGCAAGCATAACCCGGGAGTGCACTGATCATGGCCACGAAGAAACCGCCGCAGATGCCGGCCGGCGCCACGAGCTACCCGGTGCGCCAGTGCATAACGCGCTACGTCGCCGGGCAGCTCCGCACGTACTGGCGCGAGGGCGATGCCGTTGTGACCGTTGATGAGGCGAAGGTCGCCCGCGTGCTCGGTCAGCATGCGCTCCTCGGCGTGCGCGCCGTGAGCAAAAACACAATGGGCGCCGTGTGCGTCCGCGTTTACAACATCCGAGAAACGGAGGCCTGATCGTGATCACCAATTCCGTCTACCTGCCCGAGCGCGCGACGGCGCCGCCGGACATTCCGTATCGCACCGTCCAGGTCGGCATCGGTCCGGACCCGCGCCGCAGCCGCGCGTGGCTCGAAAGCGACCTGCGCTTCTACAAGAGCCAGTACCGCAGCGAGGTCGAGTGCATGCGCGGCCGCACGCACATGTTCTGGCATTACGCGCGTATGGCGCAATGGACGCGCAAGCGGATCTTCCGCGCCCTGCGCCTGCTGCGTGAGTGCCGGGAATGATCGCCGCCGCCCGGATCATCAGCGCCCGCGGCTGGTTCTGGCTGGCCGCGACGGCGCTCTGCATCGCCTTCTATTCCTGGGCCTTTGGCCTGCTCTTGTAGCGAAAGGACGCACGACCATGATTACCGAGATCAAGCCGCACATCATCGACGGGATGCGCGCCCGTGCCCGCCGGCAGATGCTGCTCGCGGCGAACGATGCCCGCAAGTGCGAGGACGGCTGCGCCGGCTGCGCCGGCTGCCGGTACTGGAGCGAGATGCTGGCCCAGGCTATCGGCGGGGGTCCGCTACAAGCGATGTGTATAGCTCCCGCTCCTGCCGAATTTAGGCTAAACTACACAACGCGCCGCATGAAATGCAGCGCCTGGGCCGCAGGCCCACAGGGGGCAATAGACGATCCGGCCGGGAATCCGTACGCGGCGGAGTCGCCGGAAGATGAGAGATCAGCAGCATGACACGAGAACGCAGGCCCTGGCCATTTCCAGTCCAGCCGCCACCGCCACCGCCGAGGCCGGCGCCATGAGGTCGCTGCGCCCGGTCATCGTCCTGCTGGCGCTCGGCTGGCTGCGCCTGACCACCATCGGCATGCACCCGGCCGCGCCGCACTGGCGCCGCGTCGCGCTTCGCCGCGCGGAGCTGGAGCGGCCGACGATGCTCCGCCGCAAACTTCACTACCACTGACACGAAAGGAGCCTATGGCCACGAGAAAAAAGACGACTCCGGACCCGTTCGCGGATCCGCTGGGCAACACGCAGGGCGCGCTGATCGAGGCGCCACTGCCGGAGCCGCCCGATAGCGAGGCGATGAAAAGCATCGCGACGATCAAGACGCAGCTCGCCGCCATCGACCGGGTAGAGGCCGGGCTCGTGGCGTTGGAAACCAAGTACGCCAGCGTCGCCTATCCCGTCGACACGAAGGCCGGCATGGATGCCGCGGTCGCTGCCCGGCTGGAGATCAAGAAACCGCGCTTCGCCGTCGAGGCCGCGCGCAAGGCGGCAAAGGCCCCGGTCCTGGCGCTCGGCCGACAGGTAGACAGCAAGGCGGCGCAGATCACGCGCCGGCTGCTGGCTCTCGAGACTCCCATCGATGACCAGATCAAAGCGCAGGAGACGCGCGAGCAGGAGCGCCAGGACGCGCTACAGGCGCGCATCCAGGAGCTGCGCAAGATCCCGGAGGCGGCTATCGGGAAGACCTCGGCCGAGCTTGCGGCCATCCTTGGCCGCCTGGGCGAGCTGAAGCTGGATGACTTCGCGGAGTTCGCCCGCGAGGCGGCGCAAGCGCAGCAGGAGGCCGTCAACAAGGTAGCCGTGCTGCGCGTGCAGGCTGAGGCCGCGGAGCGCACCGCCGCCGAGCTGGAGCAGCTGCGAAATGACCAGGAGCGCACCAATGCGCTGCGGGCCCGGGTTGCCGCCATCCGTGACGTTCTGGCCACCGCCGCAGCGGCGCGCAGCAGCACGACGCTTGAGCGCATCGCGGCCCAGGTCGAGGCGATGCAGATCGGGGATGACTTAGCGGAGTTCAAAGCCTCGGCCGTCGACGCCCGCTATTCCGTGCTCGCGCAGCTCCGCGAAATGATCGCGGCGAAGAAGGAGGCCGAGGCCCAAGCGAAGCCCGCGCCGAGCGCTGCGCCAACGCCTGCTCCCACGGCAGCACCGACGCCAGCGCCTACAGCCGCGCCGATCCCGGATGACAATATTATCGACGCCGAGATACCGCCCAGCGAGCGCAACAAACGTCCGTCCGACGCTGAGATCCTGGCCGCGCTCGCGTGGCACTTCTCTGCCTCGGTGGATACCGTCGCCGGCTGGCTGCGCGGCTTTGACGTTGACGCAGCCCTGGCATTCCTTGTAACCGTGAACGAAAGCAGAGAATGAACCAACCCAAAGACAAATCATCGACCGAGATCGCGCTGGCCAGCCCGAGCTACCCGGTTGCTGCGGCGCAGCAGATGGGTGGGCGCGACCTGATCCTCGATGCCGGCAACCTGAACGCAATCATGACGGTCGCCGGCATCATGGCCGAGTCGCGGCAGGCCGTCGCGAAGTGCCTGCGCGGCAACAAGGGCGCGTGCATGGCCGTGGCGATGCAGGCGATGCGCTGGAACATGGACCCGTTCGCCCTGGCGACGAAGGTCTACACCACGGACACCGAGGGCCCGATCTCCTACGAGGGGCAGGCCATCATCGCGGCGCTGAACAACTCACCGCTGCTCGCTACCCGGCTCGCCTTCCGCTGGGAGGGCGCCTGGGAGAAGATCATCGGCAAATTCGAATGGCGCGAGTCGAAGCTGAAAAAGGACGCCGAGGGCAACCCGAAGCGGTATCTCGCGCAGACCTGGGGCGACAAGGACGAGGAAGGGCTCTGCGTGATCGTGTCCGCGCTGCTGGTGGGCGAGAAGGAGCCGCGCGAACTGCGCCTTTATATGAAGCAGGCCCGCGTCCGCAACTCCCCGCTGTGGGTCGAGGACCCGCGCCAGCAGCTCGCCTACCTCGGCGGCCGGCGCTGGGGCCGCATCCATGCGCCTGATGTGATCATGGGCGTCTACACCCGCGACGAGATCTCGGAAGATTGGA
>JAEHJW020007408.1_pt1 | contig 24903 bp, 34 predicted proteins | sample 9271431 | NCBI WGS metagenome assembly JAEHJW02 | reverse complement strand
ATGCAGGAGGCGTAATGCGCTCCAACTTCCGCGACTGGCTCCGCAACCTCCACGAGGATGAGGGGTTCAAGTCCATCGTATTAAGGGAACCAAGGAGGAAGTGAATGAAGCAATTAATTGTCGGCTCGGGTCTATCAGGGGCATTAGTGAAAATTTATGTGGCCGGTGGTTTAGTTCCCGCAAATGTTTATGAAGAGATTAGCAGTATCAATCCCGTTAATCAAGTTTATCTGGGATCAAATGGGGTAGGTAAGTTTTATTATGAAGATATTGAATACCCTTTTCCAGCGTACTTTGATTTAACCATAGAAAAGTCTGGGTATGACTCAATTAGTCTTTATGGGATCTGGTCAAGCTTTATTTCACCTTCAGGGATACAAGTGGCTGGAGTTAGCCCTTATACCTTGAGAGATATGAGAACACGCTTAGCCACTTTTTATTCTTTGGATGAAGATGACTCTCAGGTTAAGGCGATGGCAAATGAGTGCATCCAGACCGGCTATGAGAAGGTGGTTAGCATGGTTAATATGCACTCCAAGCAGAAGGATCTAACTATTAGTTCTCTTAATGGGGTCTCAGAGTATGATGCTGTGGGGCTGGGAATTCCCACTTATGTAGGTTACAAGGGCTCTCGTTTGAAGTATCTGCCTTATGAAACTCTAAGAGAAAAGTATAATAACTTTGGACCAGACTGGGACTCAGGTTCAGATGATCCCGTCTATTACTCCCTTAAAGGATATGATGGAGAGAAGAAGAAGTTGGTCATTGTGCCATCCCCTAAAGTTACCGATGAGTCAATTTACATCCTCTGCTTTCAGAATCCCGGGATTCTTCAGAATGATAATGACTACCCTCTTGTTCCTCAAGATTGGGCCTGGCTTGTTCTGGAGAGAGCCAAGATTGAGAGAATTCGTTTTGAAGGGGACATGGAATCTTATCAAATTCAGGCTCAGGAATTTGTGGCTTACATTAAGGTAATGCTAAAGAGATTGTATCCGGCCGCTCCCGAGGTTGAGTCAGGATTCAAGTTGCCCCCAGAGAGAGAGCAATATCAAGCCTGGAGGGGGAGACGCCAACAATGAAGGGCAAGCAGGTTTCAATCCATAATCTTAAGGGTGGGATGCAGTCGGATAGGGACGCTCGACGCATACCCAATCAGGCTTTTCAGAAGCTGGTTAATGTGGAGTATAATCGACAAGGGAGACTGGTTAAAACCAGAGGCTACGATCTTATGGAGATTGCTTGTAGTGGGGAAGTAAAGGATATTCATAGAATAGAAAATAATGCTGGCGAAGAAGTCGGCTACTTAATAGGAGAGGATAAAACCAGATTCGTTTCCTCCTTAAATCAGGGACCTCTTCAGGATCATTCATTTGCCCTATGTAGGAGTAAGTTTCTTTCTGGGGGCTCTGATCGACAGTTTTATATTTCAGAGGACGGGGCTGGCTTAAGGTCTCTTAGAAAGTGGTATTATTCTTCACCTTATGGGAAAGATGGGTTGGCAGGGATTGAGGCTTCTAATTTATCTAAAGCTTTTGTGGGTCTTACAGGGAATACAACTACAATAAGAATAAATCAAAAAGACATAGTAAATGATGACAGTACTATTAAGATCGGTAAATCTTCGTATTCCAATTTAATTATAAGAATGACAAATCCTACTCCTTATTTTTCTCCCGGTAATAAAGTAAAAGCTATATATTTTCCAGTTAAAAGTGATACTATTACAGGAACAGTTAATATAACTCTTAAGACAGTAAGTGGTTTAGATGGTGGCCTTTTAAGTACTGATACGGCATCATTTACTCATGGAGATGCGAGAATAACTGTACCTTTAGCTTCTCCCAGAATATTATTTGATGAGTCTGTCGGTACTGTGATAAGTATAAATTTAGGGCATGATGGGACTCTGGGAGAAAATATAACTCTACATAGAGGTCTTAAACTTTATGCCGAAAGTATTGATGATTTCACAAATCAGTACTATGATAGAGAGCCCGTAATGGGATTTGGGTTGGATCTTACCACTCTGGCTCCCGGGTCTTATTCTTATGCCATCGCTATAGAGGATATCTCTGGGTCTATTGGAAATCAAGGAGATTCAGTTTCTTTAGCTAAGCTGGATACAAATGTGGCCGAAGTCTTTTTATATTCCTTGGCTCCTATTCTTCAAGCTAGACCAGATAATGCTGAAATCTCTAAAGTAATCTTTGGAAGATCATTAGTAGGGGGAGGGACGATTTATCAATTATATTCTATGGACTATGCAGTACTCTTAAGTCGAAGTGCCATGACCAGTACTTCCCCCTGGGTAGCTGGGGGCTCAGAGGCACTTCTCCCCCCAAATTATTTTATAGACTTAATTCCAGATAGTGATTTAAGTGCCACCCCTTTACCTACAAATCATTATCCCCCTTTTGGAATAGACCCTTTAATGTACAGTCTTACCCTATTCAGGAGTAGAGCCTGGGTTCTTGCCAGAATAGTCGATGTAGCCGATGTTACTCGAACCTTTTTAAGATACTCAGAGGTTGATATTTTCGACTACTGGGACCCCCTAAATGAATTGTCGATTCCCGACGATTTAATAGGTAGTCAGCCTTTACGAGAAGATATGTTATTAGTTTGGTCAAGATTCAGAACTTATAGAGTGTCTCCGGTTGGCTCAGGTTTTGAGTGGTTAAAGATAGCTGACATTGGAATAGGCGGCCCTGATTTACCGTCCTATATTGGCAAAACTGAAGCCTCTCAATTAAGCTGGGCTACTAATGAGGCCATATATTGGGTCAATCAATTTGGACTTTACAAGTATGATGGGGCGGCTGTGGTCTTTTTACCGGCTTCCAATCAGGTACTTTCCTACATTCAAAAGATTATTCAGGGAAATGGTGTATTTCAATCTTTTGAAAAAGGGCAACAACTGTGGCTTAGTGGGACCATTGATGAGGGAAACTGTATTATGGTTTTAGATTACTTCAATAATACTATCTCTCTTCAAATTCGAGAGAAGAAGATTATCAGCATCTCCGAACTTGAAGAAGTATACTTTGGACTTACTGGGGGAATAGCGAAACAGTCTCTCGGTTGGTCAGAAGAGGGAAATCCCTTAGAGTCTACTATAATTTCCAAGAGGTTTCAGGCGAATGATTTTTCCAGAATCCGCTTATACTATTTCGGGATCTCCTATGTAACTCAAACTGAGGGGATACTAAATCTGGAATTTGAATTCTCTACAGGAAAGAAAGTAACTAAAACCATAGATATAAGTAGCCCAGAGACAGGTAAGATTGTAAGTGAGATCATCCAAGTCTATGGCGAGGGCGATTGGTTTCAGTTTAAGATAACCCACAACCAAGACGAGAACTTCGAGATCCTTGATATGGAACTTGGAGCCACTCCCACGACTCTCATGTTTGCGGAGATGCCTTCCAATGCGTAGACTCTGGAAAGACTTATTTAAGCCAGGGGTCCCAGAGCGAGAATCCTTTGATGATCTCGACGCTATAGTACTCGACTTGACTTCAGTTGGCGTACTACAAGTCAACGTCGTGACCGCAAATGCGCCTTTTTCTGTGTCTCATACATTAAAGAGAGTGCCTAGATTCTTTATCTTGACAGAATCATCTTCGGCTATTATACTGTATGCCACTGCAGCCGATAGAGCCCAATGGACGGATAGACAGATCGTTCTCAGATCCAACACTATAGGGGAGGTACGGATATGCATTCATTAAACAAGGCACCGCTTCGACAGGACGAGGAGATTTACAGAATTCTAGTGACCATGGTAAAGAAACTGAAGATGTCCAAGAAGGAAGAAAAGATTGTGTACCTTGAGGCAGTAGCCGACTTAATGTGGTTAAATAAAATTCTAAAGAGTGAGCCCATCAAGTATTCCGTAGTTCTCAATGGGGAAGAAGTAGCCAAGATTATCTTCTATCTTAAAGAGAGTGACCTTATATATGTCCATGATGTTTATGTGTCTCCTCGTTATCGAAAACAAAAGCTAGCGAAAGCCCTTTTGATTGAGATGCTTTCGGATTACAGAACTGTACCAAAACTCTCATTCCATACTAGGGAGTCCAATAAGCCGATTCATAATCTGGTTCAGTTCTTTATTACCGCGTATAACTTACCTCTGAAAGAGAGTACTGCCAAACCAGTAGAGCATTTTTATGTGGACGGCGGTAATGCCATGATATATACGGTTACCAACCCCGCGTATGAAATGAAGGAGATCATGGATGATTCGGCTCCTGTCTCCTAATGACTATCAGAGGATGATTCATATCATAAGAGTGGGCCCAAGATCCAGATATAAGATTAGGAACACCCACTTAATTACTGACCCTAATCAGGCCAAGTGGGATAAGTTCTTTCAGGGGCTTGAAGTGACCACTTATGGGTTGGTAAAAGAAGTTGAGGGCAAGATTGTGGGACTGGCCCTTGGAATGATCTCAGAGAACTTCTGGGATGAGCAAAAAATAGGGAGAGTTATTTTATGGTACGTAGACCCAGAGTATCGGGGAGTAACGGCTATAAGATTATTTCAGGGACTAGGTATGTGGTTCAAATCAAAAGAGGTTGACTATGTTCTAGCCACCTGTGATTTCGATAGTGATGCCAGTAGAGCGTATAGGAAGATGGGCTTCAAACCCTTGGAAGAATCTCTCTATCTCTTGAAGGAGGCCTAGATGGGTGGCGTGATTGATGATATTGCGGGATTGTGGGGTGGGGGTAGAGAGGATAAAGCCATAGATCAGGCCAATCAACAACTTGGTCAACAGATGGCTTTATGGGAGAGACAGTTTGGGCCAGTGAATGATAAGCTCCGAGAAGAGATGCTTAAGGTTCTTCAGCCTGAGTGGGGAAGCAAGTTTAAGGATACCATGAGAACTGAGATAGAGAGTGGGATTCGTCCTGGAGAGGAAGCAGCGAGAGCCTCACTCATGGACAAAGTCCGGGCTAATCCCCGGGGCATGTCGGGTTCAGCGTATGCCAAGGGCTTAAAGGATATAGTAGCGGAGGGGAGTAAGGCTAGAGGTACGGCTTTCCGATCTGGGATGACTCAAGCCGAACTCGCCCCCATGAATCTGGCTTTATCCTTTATGGGACGAACCCCTTATTCCCCAAAATCAGATACTCAATATCCCCCAAATTACACCACAGACGTTGAGGGTTTGAAGATGATGGGGGGCGGTCTCAATGAAATGTATAATTTATATAAGAGTCAATTCGGGCCACGAGCAGATAGTGTGGGCGGGGGTCAGGGAGGAGTTCCCATAAGCTCGGACTATGGATCCACTGGTTTTGAAGAATACGGTTGGGACTAGGAGAAGCCGATGAGCGGATTATTTGATGTTATTCGAGGGTTAGCCCTAGTAGCGGGTGGCTCCAGAGCCGCTCGGATGGAGAAAGAAAAAGCTGAGTCCGAGAATCGTTACCGAGAAGAGGATATTTCAGTAAAGAGAGAGGGAATTGCTTCCAACAAGGAACTCGCCGAAGCGCAGAGAAAACATACAGAGCTTCTTCAGGAAAAGGGATTTACTCAGGAAGAGAAGATGTTGGGAAAGAAGATTGACTGGGAAAAGAAGAGACTTGAGGCTGAGCAGGAATTTACTAAAAGTGAGAGTAAGCTGGTTCGGGACAATGCCGTAACCTTGGCCGAATTACGGATCCAGGCCGAGAAGGCGCTTCAGGAGAGGGGTATAACTGCTCAAGCTGATCTCCAGAAGAATGACTTGGCTCTCCGCTTAAAGATAGCCCAGATGGATGAGGCCCTCCGTAATAAGGGCTTCAAGTTAGAGGGCCAGAAGATTATGCAGGACTTCACCCTGGGTAAGATGGGGGTGATGGTTAACATCCTCGGGTTGGCAACCAAGTCTACTCAGGGAACTGAGGGACTTATGACCGCTATCTCTCGCAGTAATCCTGAGATGGCTGGAATCCTCAATTCTCAAGAGAAGAGTAATCTTAACCTATTCCTTAATGCCATAGACCCTGATGGGAAGCTGGGATTAAAAGGGCACGACATTAGCAAGTATATAACTCCGGCTGAACCTGTAGCCCAGGGTACTACCCAAGCCGCAAGTGAGTTAGCCTCAAAATTGGGGATTCCAGGAGCCGGAGCTATTCCAAAGCCCCCTCTAAAGCCTGCTTCGACCATGACCGATACTGTGGCCACTTTACCCCAAGGGACCGTCTCGCCCCCTTTTACCAGTTGGGGCAATAGTGACCTTCATCCAGGGGATCAATTGGGCTTGGATAAAGTATCTTCTCAGATAATGGCTCTCCCCGCCTCTGAGAGACCCACTGCTTTTGGAGAGTATAATCAGCTTATCCATGACCCTAATAACGCTTTTGTTGGGGGTAATGATCCTGAGTATCGAAAGAAGATGGTTCAGTATCTTGGTAAGTCAACCGGCTTTGATATAACCAAGTAGAGGGGATCATGGCTGGTAAATTCAAGTACGCTGATCCCGAGCTTCTTAATAGCACGGTTATACCTGAAGCAAGACCGGAGCTTATGTCATCTCCCTTAAAAAGAGCTACGGGCTACAAGTTTGCAAATCCAGAATTATTGGGGGTGAATAAAGCCCCTGAGCCGATCACTCCTGTTGAGCCCATGAATAGAGCTATGCGCTCAGTGGCTCCAACAGGGCAGCCAGGTACCCTGTCCCCTATCAATACTATTGATGATGCTCTTTCCACTGTGGCTCAGGTTAGAGCTTTCCAGAAGCTTATCCCTGAGATAGCCAAGCAGGGGGTGATGTATGGCAGAAGCCCTGGGGAGATAATTAACGAATCTTTGGAGAGGGATGATCGCAGTTTTCTGGGAAAGACCCTTGATTATATAACTAAACCTTTTCGCTACGAAACCAGTGTAATGACTTCCCCGATTGTGGCAGCGATTCAAGCGGCCACCTCAGATCAGAACTTCTCTGATATATACCCTAAGCTTCAAGAGGAAGCTCTTAGGGGCAACCGAGAAGTCTCTATATACGATGCTCTCAGACAAGCGGGGATGTCGAATTGGGGTGCGATTCCCCTGGGAATTGGGGGAGATATTCTTCTCTCCCCTAGCACGTATCTAGGTGTCGGGGGTCTAACCAAGCTTGGTAGACTTGCTCGTATTGCTACCGGTGCCGAGAGAACGGGCAAGGCAATAGAAGAGGGAAGTAAAGTAGCTGAGCAGATCGCCAAGCTTACCTCAGAGTTTGGGCCAGAGGCTGCGGAGATGCTGAAGCTAGCGCCCACTGCGGCTGGCCAAGCCGAAGCTGGCCAGAGGGCTCTCTTGAAGTTTATGGGTATCCCCCTTATTGAGGGAGCCCAGGCATTTGAGAAGCTTGGTTCCCTAAGAGATTTAACCCTGGGAAGTCCCATGGTATCGAAAGCCATCGGAACCCGACCTGCTTCAATCGCCCCAGATGTGTGGGATATTCTTAAGGGCCTTGATCGTCAGCGAAGAGGTGCAATAGGTATTACGGCTAAGGGTACTCTAAAGGAAGTAACCGATTTAGCCAAGGAAACCAATCTTACTCCAGATGAATTGAGTGAAGTATTTTACACTATGGCAAAAGGTAAGTCTCCCTCAGAGAGAATTCCTTGGGACAAGCTTACCTATAGAGAACTCACCGAACCTTCAACTACTTTGGAAGCTCTGAGGGCTAAGCATCCTGGGTTAAAGCCCACTACTGCTTCTATCCCTTTCGATCCCGAGCTTAGCCCTCGTTCATGGCAAGCTCTGGAGAAAGCTGATATCCGTCTCCAAGAGGGAAAGAATATCTTTGCAGTTCTTCCCGAGAAGTCCAGAGAGCTACTGGCTAAAGCTTACGATGTACCTGAAATAACTTCAGAGATTGGGGAACAGTTTAGTAAGGACTGGGAAAAATTTGTTTCAGGAAATGACCGATTCCTTACTCCTCAGTTCAGGCAGTGGGTTAAGAACTTTACTACTAGTGAGCATGGGTGGAAGAAGGTTCCTGGAATCACAGAGATAACCCTCCCTAGCGGGGATGTGAAACGCATAGTGGGAGACTTGAAGTTTACCAATGAGGCTCAGGAATCTCTTCGTGTATTCGCCAAGGAGAAATTTCAGAAGCTCCTTGATACAGAAACCTCAATGGGAATTCTGAATAAGAGTTTGGATGACTATGTACCCATGATCTATGAGTTCTCACCCAAAGCTTTCTCAGCTTCATCCTTTAAGAGGGCAGGGAAAGAGATATCCACTACCCCGTTCTTCACTAAGGGTCGGAAGTTTGCTAATATCGAAGAAGCCGAAAGATTCGGTATGCAAGCTATAACCAATCCCCTTGAGCTTATGGGGATTCGAGAGATGAAATCAGGCGAGGCTGTAGCCGCCAAGAAGATGTTGGATGAGGCTACAGACTTGTTCGGTATAATTAATGATGGCGAAAAGATGTCAACCCGAGACTGGGGCTTACTTGGGAAGGCTGGAGTTGATCCTGAGAAAACTCATGAGGTTGCCGCGTATCTGACTAAGCAAGGCTACGTTCCCATTCAAGTGGGAAAACATGAAGTATTCTTTCAGCCTGAAATTGCAGAGTACTTGACTAAGCTAGCTACCCCATTCACGAACGAGGAGACGTTTAAGACGTTCCTTCATGCTTATGATCGAGCGATCAACGTATGGAAGGGATACGTTACTTCTATCAATCCAAAGTTCCATGTCCGTAACTTTGTCAGTAACTTATTCCTTCTTTACTTAAAGGACGGGCTTCAGGGACTTAATCCCTTTACTCATAAGATAGCCCGAGATGTTCTCATGGGAAAGCCTGGTGAGATCATAACGGATCTGGGTGAAAAAGTTTCCTATGATGACTTCTATAAGCTCCTTGAGAAAGAAGGAGTCTTAGGCTCGGGATTTATGGGCGGTGAATTAAAGTCTTCCTTCAGAAAAGTTCTCCAGGAAGGGGTCGAAGGTAAGTCTCTGAGAGTAGGGCTTGATCCTACTTCCTCAAGAAACTTTGCTATTGAAGCCGGAAGAAAGTTTGGGACCAATGTAGAAAATGAAGCTAAGGTTGCAGGGTTCCTGAATGATTTTATTAAGACGGGAGACTCCTCCCTCAGCGCAAAGCGAACCTTTGAGTATCTTTATGACTATATGGATCTCACCAATTTTGAGAAGAATGTAGCTAAGAGACTAATCCCTTTCTATACCTGGATGTCCAAAAATATACCGAAGATGACTAGTACTCTCATCACAGAGCCTGGAAAAATCGGTGCACCCATGGCCAAGATCCCCATGGTTTATGAACATAAGACTCTGGATGAATTGAAGCAGAGAGGGATTCAGTATCCCAAAGAAACCGTACCTCCTTTCATTAAAGAGCAAGGAGCCTTCCCTGTCAGCGTTGACCCCCAAGGACGAGTTAAGTATTATATTCCTGGCTTACCCTATATGGACCTCGCCCGCCTGAGCCCTGGAGAACTCGGCTCCTCGCTCAGTCCCGCCCTCAAGCCTCTCTCCGAGTTTATGAGCAAGGGAGGCTACTCCATGTTTATGGATCGTCCCTATGAAGCCTATAAGGGACAGATGGTTGAAGCGCCCTTAGGTACTGGGGCTCTCCCTGATTTCCTGAAGAAGATGCTGGGAGTAAGGTCAGAGAAGATGGGTACCTATATGCCGGGCGAGACGGCTGCTATAATCAATACACTTTTACCCATGCTTCGTACTCCCCAAAAGCTTCTCAGGGGCTTACAAGTGCCGAGTGAGGGGGAGTACATATTTCCCAGCGAACTCTTAGGCCAGAAGTTTCTACCCGTTGATCCTGCGGTAGAAAGAAAGGGGACTCTCTATGACTGGTTAAAGAACATCGAGGAAGGGAAGAAGGTGGAACACGGCATCGAGAGAAGGGAGGGAAAGAAAGTAGTTGAGCAGGGTACTCCAATCCCCATCGAGGAGCTTCTCAGACTTCATGCTCTGAAGTATGGGCCGAAAGGAATTATGAACCGATGACACTCTCAGAAAGGCAGAGACTCTTTGCCAAGCTGGTGCCAAGATTGATTGACAAGATTTATTCTTCAGGGGATGAGTGTACCCTGGGAGAGGCCCTTCGTACTCAGGAGATGGCTGATCTATATGCCAAGCAAGGGAAAGGAATAAAGAACTCTCTTCACCTGAAGAAGCTGGCTATTGATCTGAATCTCTTTAAGGGTGGTCAGTATGTAAGTGATACTGAAGCCCACCGGCCCTATGGAGAGTTCTGGGAAACGCTTCATCCCCGCTGTAGGTGGGGAGGTCGCTTCAAGGACGGTAATCACTATGAACTACAGGAGGGAGACTGAAGATGAGAAGCCACAAAGTTGTTGGGGCGAGCTTGGTAATTGCGCTTGGTGTGATGCTGATATTCAGCGGATGTGCCACAACCGGACCCCCCATGTCGGTGAAGGGAAAAGCGGCAATGGTTCTGGCAACCTATAACTCTCAGACTCAGATGACGGCCTCAATGTCTCAGAGACCTGATCTGACTGAGGAACAGAAAGTGATGGTTCGAAAGAAGAAGGCCATAATCGTAAAGCTTGATCCCATGATTAAGGCTTATGGGACTCTCATTCAGGCGGGCGGTACCCCGTCGCCCAACGATGAGCAAGCCATCTATCAATTGATCGACGAACTCGTGGGGGGTAACTAATGGATCCCGTAACCGGAGCGATGATCGCTGAGGGAATGAAGCTGAGTGTCGCACTCTTCCTGGCCTGGCAACGTGGGCAGGGCAAGACCGAAGCCGAAGTTCAAGCTATGCTCAGCGTGGAACTTGCGAAGGCGATGACGTTTGATCCTAACTCCATAAAGGATGTGTGACATGGACAAGAACACGAATCATATCGGCGCACTTCTGGCGGGGGCTGCCTTACTGGGACTCTTCGCTATCACCGGGGGTCTTTTCTTCTTGGATATCCCTGATGATAACATTCAGCTTGTAAATATCTCCTTGATGGCTTTCGTATCCTGTGTGTCCACTGGGTTTGGATACTTCTTGGGATCATCTCTTTCTACTAAGAAGGATGACACTCCTCCCATTGAGCCCAAAGTGTAAGAACTGTCCAGTTAGTGATTGTACAATAACAACGGAAGAAGGAAGAGTACTCTGTAGGGAAGTAGGTCAGTCACTAACGGGACAGGAGACTCAGAATGACGCCTTGGGAAAATGTGATCTATCACTGGGGCCCACCTGCTGTTGGTGGGGCCCTAACAATGATTGTGGGCTTTATCGTCAGAAATGCTGAGAAGAAGCGGATGAAGGATGAAGAGGAGGCCCGTAAGTTTAGGGCAGATATAAAGCAGAGGATAACTACTATTCGTCAGCAGAATGGGTGGTTCATCCGAAAGTTCATTGAGTTAACGGCTCAGCATAACCTGAAGCATACGGATGCTCATCTCGATGTGGGTGACTACCCAAATGGCTATAAGGATAGTGGCGATTGAATCCTATGCAATATAGTGCGAAAAGTGAGCTATAATATCACTCGACTCGCTGATTTTGGACGCCTATAAGTCAACGTCGTGCGCCGATTAATGCGTTTCGGATGAGATATTCAACGTATCTGTTTCAGTACTCAGATTCTCATAGAGCCTCATCCACTCTTTCGCTTGAGCCACTGATCTTTCAGCCAGTTCTTTATTGTCCCGAGCTACCCGCTCCAATTGCTCAATGGTTTCAATCAGTTCTGCCTTAGACATTTTGTGCCACATGCTAAAGTACTTCCCAGTAAATCCAGTTCTCGTTCTTCTTCCCGATCTTGTAGGGATAATACGACCATTCAATAATAGTACCAGGATATGCACGGAAGAAAGCCTTTGCCGCGATATACAAGGGCGCCCACCCTTTATTTACCTGAGATAGTATCATCCCTCTCTTAGGGAATCTCTCAGTCAGGGGTGTAATAGTGTCCAGCTTACGAACTGTGCCGGGGCCCTTGAAGTACTCGACTACATACTCATTGTCCCAGTCCATGATCTTTCCAGCCATCACGCTATCTTCAGGATTAATTCCCTGAGAGATAATGATCTCGTCCATCCCCTTGAGCTTAGACCACTCGTCATTGATGATCTGAAGAATCTCCCCCGTCGGGCGATTGGGGTAGAATGGACACAAGTGCATCTTCTCTTTCCATGAGCGAAGAGATATAACCTCATAGGGAAAGTTAACCAGTCGCCCTATAAGTGTCTCAGCCCTAAAAGGTTTCTTTACTACTATGCGGTCCACGGTGTTTAAGCCATGAGAGTCCAAGAGATTCAGGGTATCAGCTTTACTCATCCCATTCATTAGTGCCTCCTTAAGTACCATAAGCTCATTCCAAGAGCCTCCGCTTCATGCTCAACCCTAGTCCTTACATTCAGTTGCTTGTCCACAAATCTCTGGATCATTCTCTTCCCAAGCCTGTCCTTCTGTCGAAGATTGAGTAGGCCCCTCATCCAGATATTTGCTCTAACCACAATTAATTTTTTCTTACTGTCAACACATACATATTGTATGGAGCCAAAAGCCTGAGAGATTGTTCCCATATTTTTTCGTTGTCTAAATGGGACGAAGTCCTCCACGACGATTACATCAGGTTCAGTGGCTTCGATCAGATACTTTATTCGTCGTGCAATACTGTAAATCCTTCTATGCTGTGATGCCCTAGGTGACGTTATAAGACACCCTGAAGCTATGACGCGATACTTCTTACTGTCATATACTTCACCTCGCCACTGTTCCACTATACCGAAGCCGACGTTAGCTATCCCTGGATCTACGCCCAAGACGCGCATCACTCTCGGCCCCTGAAAACAAATATCAGGACAAAAATTAATAAGAGTAGTCCAACCCAATTCAGCATTAGTACCCACTCCCCTGTCTAAATTGGTTAACGGCATTCTTCTTCATGTAAAGCTCGAATAATTCCTGAGGAGAGATTCCGCTGAGGATACAAAGCTCCACGAAGAAGTGGAAGGCATCCGCGATCTCTTCCTTATAATGCTGTACGTCTGTGGCCATGGGCGTTACCTTCCACGGCTTGCACTTGAGGCAGTTCATCGCTTCACCCAGCTCCTCCGTAATACGCCAGGCAAAGTCCTTCAGGCGATGCTGTCCTAAGTGAGAGTGCAAATCCACTGGAACATCAGGAGTAATGAGACAACCGTTTGAGGCTTCGATCTTATGGTACTTCTCCATAAGATCCATTTGCCTACGGAATATCTGAGAGAGCATATCTTCTTCCTCTCCCTCATTCGTTTGTAGATTCTTTACGAACTCCACGTCGCGGATATTCATCAGCGTGTCCCCTTTATATTTGCCACTGCAATTTTCTGTCTATCCGTTATGTGCCCAAAGTCAATCACGTTATCCAAGATTCCCTGAAGAGTATCTAAGGCCCACTGATACTTCTCGTCCTCGACTAGTTCTTCCAGTTCTGTGATTGACTCTTGGAACCCACATGAGCCGCACATTATTCGTCTTCCTCCTCTCCATTATCCAGCTTGTAGGACAGCTTCACTTGCTCAATGGTCTTAACGTGAATCAGGCCCTTGATTATACAGTCATTGATTTCAGCCTTGTCAGGTATCGAACGTGAGCCGACACTCTTCGTAACAGATCCACCCTCGCCGTAGACTTTAGTAGCCTTGAATGTGGTGAGGAGCGTGCCCATAAGAGCATCAGCCTCTGTTTTATGCTGAACAGCTTGAGCCTTCGCCTCTCGGTATTTCTTGTACAATCCGACACCGGTTTCCCATAGCCGAAGTTCCCTCTTGCCCTCAATCTCAACAGCCTTCTCCGCCTTAGACTTAGGATGATTGTATCCTCCTTTCTCCACACCCCAACACATCCCGAAGTATGGGCACCATCCACACTCCTTAGAGTTGCGGGCATAGTCGCACTTCGGTCTCTTGGAATTCTGTAGGCAAGCCTCAATAAGAGCCAGCTTATCCAGAAGCTGAGTGATCCTTTCCTTGTCTCTCAGTACTGTATACTCTAGACGCAAGCTATTATTTCGGTCGACTATAAGCAGTTTACAGCGCCTGAATGAGTACCCGAAGAGATACATTTGAATCTGGTCGTAGTACGCGCTCACATCGTTGGTTTTCAGAAGCTCCTGAAACTTGGCTTCCTTTACGGACTTAACCTCAAGAAGCTCATCTTCATCCCCCACACGCACGGTGCCGTCCTTGTGCATCGTTACCGTGAATGATACACCCTTCCAGACTATCTCCTTCTTCGATTCAGCTTCCTCTCCTGTCACCTTGATCCCTGCCTTCTTCATCTCAGAGGACAGGACGGCCTGATGAAGATGCCCATCGTCGAGGAAGTAGGACTTGTTCGCACCTATCTCCCCCACTGGAGTGCCGAGTCTCTTCAGGTAAATCTGTCTGGAGCAGTGGCCTACTTCCGAGCCACGGAAGAAGTTGCGCGGAGCAATCTTCTCCACGTTCTCTTCAATTTCTGTCTGCCTCTGATGATCCAGCTTAACCAGTAAATCATCTGAGCGTTTTACTTTCATCGCTCGTCTACCTCTAGGGTCTTTGGTTTAACAGCAGGGTCTTTACGCCACTCAGTTGTTATATCGCTTAACCTTTCTTCTACCCACTTACTCACATCTTCAGAGAACATTGGGTGCCTAATAGTTTTCACATACTGAAGGTCCCCCAGCTTTGTTTTTAGTATTATCCCCACTTCCACCGACTCAATTTGTATCATTTCTCCCCCAGTGGGCCTCACTCTTCTCGCTGACCCTCTCTATTTAGACGAACTGCCAGGTGTTATCACTAGTGCCAAGAAGCACCGAAGTCCGACCATACTGATTACCATTAGGGTCAATGATAAACAGATTAACACAGGTAGACGAGTGCTTATAAGCCACAAAGGCAACACACTTATTCATCAGCATATCCGTATACCTTACCTGATCGCCTACTTCAACCTCTCTCATGGCTCAGTCCTCGACGCGTAGATACTTCACGCACATGGCTGGGATCTTCGTATCCTTCGGGATCCCTTCGCCCTTCACCAGATACCCAGGAAGCTGAAACTTAATGACCGTTCCCTTGACCAGCTTGTTGTCAAGGAAGAACGTGATCTTCTTTCCCTTCATCTCAGCGGCGGTAGGCATTAGTCTTCATCCTCCTCTTCCTTTTTGGCTTTCTTGGTTGGCTTCTTTTTCTTCGGGGGTTCTTCATCCTCATCGTCATCGTCCACTACTTTCTTGCTCTTCTTCTTTGGAGCCTCTTCCTCCTCATCATCGTCATCAGCCACTACCTTCTTTTTCTTCTTCGGTTTCTCTTCCTCTTCGTCATCTTCCTCCTTCCTCTTTTTCTTCTTCCCATACTCCTCAGGGTCGAAGTCCTCAAGGAGTTCCTCATACTGTTTCTGAAGAAGATCCGCCATCTCACGCGCGGTTATCTCATTGGGAACCTCAGCTTCCAAGTCGAAGAGATCAGGGAAGTCACCTGCTGGGGTACTCTTGGGTTTGATACGAATGGCATAACGAGTAGTTAAGCCAGACCCCGTTTTCTCAAGGATAATATCGAACCCCTTCTTGGGATTAGTGAGATCACCGTAGTCCTCATCATCGTCATAAGAGAGGATCTCATTCATCATCTTTCCACTGAAGCCGTAGATGAATACTTTGTCCTCACCCACGCGACGATCAATCAGGTTGACATAATACTTGGATCGGGCCCGAAGTCGATCCGCAGCCTTAGAGCCTCCGTCAACTTTCTTCAGTTCGGCAATGGCATCACAAGCTGGGCACTTCTCCTGTTTCCACTGACGCATACAGGGGTAGGCCCTCTTTCTGTCCTCTGCATCCGTAAAGCCATAATGCAGAGCAAGCTCGTACATCCACACCCCCTCATCCGAGTATGGGGGAAGGATACGGATCTGATTCTTTCCCTCCTTGGGCTGCCAGTACTTACTCTGGCCTATCTCAGCCCTCTTCTTCTTCATCGCTTCCTTATCTGTTTCGAAGTATTTCCCCATCTTCTCCTCCTATTCATTTCGGGCTATGCTGGCGTTAGCCCACATCACACTTTCTTCCAGCTTGGTCAAGGCTAATGATCTCTCCCTTGACGGGGGACAACTCTGAACAATTCTTACAGCCAGAGATCTGGCCAGATTTCTAATACTTGTATACCTTTCCGGTTGGTCTGCTTCTGGTGCGTGATAACAGAAATCTCTTTCAATCCTTTGAAGCTCTTCCCCAGTTGGTTCATAGTACTTACCCATCAATCACCTCCAGCTCCCCCCAAGTCTTACCCGCTTTGATCTCTACCTTGAGGGGCACTTTCATTTGGAAACCGAAATCCCTTGTGAAATCATTGTTCTCGAAGATCCTCTTCATGGCTACCGCAACTTGCATCACCTCACTTTCTGGGCAATCTACGATCACCGCGTCATGCACTAGGCCTACGATCTTGCTCTGCATCGCCTCCTTTCTGAGCCACTTCCAGAATTTAACTGCTCGGTAAAGTGTAATATCTGAGGCCAGAGATTGTATAAGGAAGTTAACACCCTGTCTAATTCCCTCTCGTCCTTTTGCCGAGCCTGGGTTAGTATCAGCAAGGCGCCGCTTTCTCCCAAATAGAGTGCTGACTTCCCCATACCTAATCAACTCCCTTCTTGTGGTATCAATCCATGTTTCCACCTGAGGAAACTCTGCGAACCAATCCTGCATCAGCTTCTTGGCTTCTCTCTCTGATACAATGTGACCCATCACTTCAGAGAGCTTACGTGCTAGACCCTGCGGCCCGATCATGTATGATATACCAAAGTTTACTTGCTTGGTGAACTTCCTTTGCTTGGCATCTATCTTATCTTCAGGTTTCTTGTAGACCCAGCTTGCTACTTTGGTGTGGATATCGACTCTATCATCCTCAAATATGCCGCACATCTTTCTATCACCTGACATTTCTGCGAGAACCCGGAGCTCCATTTGTGAGTAATCCAATTGCACCAACTTACCGTTTTTCCATTTACTGCGGAAGAGACGCTTAATGTCACCTTCCCGGGGGATTTGTTGGACATTCGGATTCTTACACGAAAGTCGGCCAGTAACTGTTCCTCCGAGTTCTGATTCTTCCCCCCAGATAAGTTTCGTTTGTCTATAGGACGCATGAATCTTTCCTCCCTTCTTGGTGTGCGCTTTCACCTGCGCGAAGAATGTATACCTTTTTACCAGTGTGCTGTATTCGATTAAGTCCTCAATCACCTTGCGCTTCTTGCCCTCAAGAGTCCACAAGATTTTCTTCAGAACATCCTTCGATGTGGAGTCATCTCCTCCCTTAGTTTTGCCGCCCTCTTCTTTGGAGAGAGGCCGGATACCCAGATCCTTATAGAGGAATTTCATCTTTTGTTTCGAGGAGTTAAGATTAATCTCTCCAGAGTACTTCCATATTTCATGCTTCTTGGCGATGATCTTTCTGGCATAGTCCATCTTCAGTTCTCTGAAGTTCTGAGCGTGAACAGCCCAGCCCTCCCACTCTATGTCAACCAACATCTTCAGGACATCCATCTGAAAGTCAAGGAGAGGCATCATTCCCTGAGCATCAATATCCTTGAGGTACTTGTTATGGAGACGAAGAGTGGCATCGGTATCTTGGCAATTATAATACAGGAGTTTATCGACTGAGAGAGATTCCATGTTCCCCTTGTCTCTTGCTTCTCTCACAGTTTCTTTATAGGCGCCCATATCTGTATCGCGCATAGCAAGAGACTCTAGGGATTTATCAGGGTTATTCTCATCAAGAAGATGAGCCATAACCATTGTGTCTCTTACCTCACCATCGTAATAAATCCCTGCTGATCGTAAACAAAGAAGGTCGTACTTAAAGTTGTGGCCAACAAGGATTGGATCAGCTTCATGTCGGCGTTTGAGTATATGGTATTCAATCTGCCTGAGGCAATCGTGATAAGACGTTGTCCTACTTTTGTGGTTAAGAAGGAATGCTCTACCAGTTTTTGTATGTCCGCTGAGTCCCAACGAAAGGATACGAAACTCGGGATCATACATATCGAGGCCTGTGGTTTCAAGGTCACAGCTAAGAAGCCGTTTCCCCCCAAGACTGACCAATGCTTCATGGTAACCTTTGTTCGTTTCGGAGTACTCATAGTTTACCTCACTGGGTTTATCTTCCCCATTCAGATAGCGGACCAGAAGATTCATGTCGTCCACTATCAAGTTGAGATTGTATGGCTCGTAGTTCACGGAAGAGGGATGAAGCGTAGCGAAAACCTTGTAGCCATTCCACTCGTTTACTTTGCCTCTGTAAGCCTTGACTGTCGCAGACTTCCCGAAGAAAGCCTTGATCGCACTCGCCCCCAAAAGAATAATAATCTTCGGGTCCAGTTTCTTGATCTCTCTCCACAGATATATCTTGCATGACTCAATCTCCGCTCCCTTTGGTGTGCGGTTTCCAGGCGGCCGACACTTCACGATGTTGGTGCAGAAGTAAGTACCCTCAGTCATACCCACGCTATCGGTGATGCGGTTGAATATCTGTCCAGCCTTGCCGCAGAGTGTGGTATTGTTCTTATCTTCCTGTTCACCTGGGGCCTCAGCTATAAAGAGAATCTTGTCTGAGAATCCCCCACGCCCAGGTACACAGACGGAGCGCACGTTCTCATGGAGAGAGCAACGCTCACAGGATGAATCATATACGGCTGAAAGTGATTTGAGCATACTCTCCCTTGATCGCCTCCCACTTTGGATCTGTATACTCTACTATGTATTTAACCTCTGTAATCCCCCTAGATGCAATAACCTTGATACACTCAAAACAGGGAAAGTGCGTACTGTACAGAGTAAGTCTATCAGACTGGTCTAGTACTGTCAATACCGCATTGACCTCTGCATGAATCGTGCGAATACAATACGTTTTATTTGCCACCTCTATTGTCTTACACCCCACATCTATACAGTGGGGGTGACCAGGAGGGCTTCCATTATAACCCGTACCGAGTATGCGATTCCTTGAGCCAACAACCACAGCCCCAACATTAGCGCGAGGACAAGTACTACGCTGAGCCACAGTACGCGCAATGGCCATGAAGTACGAGTCTCTGTCAAGTCTCTCCCCCTTTAATTGTTTCATCCATTCATAGCACATCTTCTTTTCTCCCTTCTTAAGGCATAACGTATAGCTCCTTGAGAGACCTGAAAATGATCCGCTAAGTTTTGCTGACTATACTCCCCGGTAATATACCACTTTAATATTTTCTTATCCATCTCTTTTGTTAATTTCTGAACCCCAGTTACAATTATTCAAGATTCAATTCTCCTCTATTTATCATCCTTGAAATAATCGGTTCGAGATATTCCCAAATTCTGGCTTCACTACGGTAAGCGTACTCGGGCGACGAGAGGTACTTTCTTTCCTTACACTTCTTAATAACATGGCGTCTAAAGTTTTCATTCTCGAAACGATCCAACCCAAAAATGGGTAAATTGAGAGGGCTAGAAACTTTCCAATAAAATACACAGGTAATAACAATGCACACAGGCCCCATAAAATTAAGTTCCCTGAACAAGCCATTAAAGAAATAAAGGTCTGCCGCAAACTTCTTGGGAAGCTCAACGATCTTCGCATAGATCACCGCCTCCTCTCGTCCTTTGTACTTTACGATCTGAAGCCCAGTTAGACAGCCGCCCGAACGAGCAGGGGAGTTCTTAAACGTCATCCCCAGGGTGAAGCGATCCTTGTCCCGATACTCCTTCAGCTTCTCTTTCATCTTGGCCAACTGCTCCTGATCTACATACTTGTTCGTAAGCTGGGTTATCTTAGTGCCCCCATTACTGTAGCCCATTCGGTGCATCATCTTCAGGAGACGCATTTCCTCACGCTCAGGATCCCAGTGTGTTACCTTGAAGCGGTTATGAAATGACTGGACTGAGATCCCTGTGTTCTCATCCACGTACTGATTGCCCTCTTTACTTATGAAGGCTAGGTTCAGCTTACCCCATAGAGTAGGGGGGCTACTTGCTTCGACGTTTATCATACTTCCACCCTAAACACACTCAGACAACGAATATGTTTTGTGGTACCACAGAAAACAGGGTGCCAAGCAATCTTGCCTAACCCTTTTACTGGTCTCACTACTTGAAGATGCAGTATCCCTATTACTCCCCCTACCACCACTGCATCTCTCATCACCTTGAGTATCTCAGAGGGCTTAGGGCACTTGACTCCCCACTCATCTGAGAACTCCTGAGTATATGGGGGGTCAGCAAAAGCAGAATGGTAAATTTTCTTGTACTGAAAAGCTTTGAAGTCCCCAACTATGTTGGCAGCACTCTCCTTTCTTATATCCACTCGGGTATGACCATCAGTTGAGGCCCCGCAGAATAGATGAAGCATAGGATCTTTGCGATACATCTTACACCACTTAGGCCAGAAGCGCATCGGAAACCCTTGACCTTGCTTACTACTGTCCGGCCAAGAACACAGCCATGGTTCAAATGAGATTGACATTAAAACACCCCTCTCGGCTCGTAGTCTTTTCTGTAGGCGTGTAAGGAACCAATGAACATCGTTAGATGCACAGCTTTGATCGGATAGGGTAATGACTTCCCGAGTGCCCCTCCCATCATAATGGCCAGAGCTACATCATACCCGAAGTGGGTATAAATATCACAGGAGCGCATGGAGTAGAGGACATGAAGAATTAACTTATCCCCTTCTGGTCTCAGGAGAAACTGATAGTGAAGGGAACAAGGGATGCGAGACTTACCTCCCGTTTGGGCAAGATCAAGAGGTCTCCACACAGAGACAACCGCTTGACGGGAGGCTGGATCCGCGACTAAAGTTTCCCTCAAGAAAGTAAGAAGCCCATGAAGCCTCTCCGAGTAAGTGTAATCGAACTTACCCTTCTTATCCAGGAATGGTTCCCATACTTCTTTTCTGTGACGCCATGAGGTACCGGGATTGGAAGGCACATCACTAATCCGATCTCTCATCTCAGCCAGACAGTACTCCTTCACAGTCTCCATTGGAACATCATAGAACTTGGAGACGGCTTCCATTGCTTCAGACCCCAGAGCATTGTTCACTCGAAAGCCATAACCCACTAGCTCTTTGGTTTGATACTGAGGATCAATATCTACCCTCTTGTTCTGCATTGACTTAGGCCATACGTTGATCCCCATTTCGATTAGGTCGCGTTCGACCTCAAAGAGGGCTTCCTTTACATTTTTGAAATAGCGCACTCTCTCCTCCTATTATCTGTAATCCATCTTGCCATAGTACCTCGACTCATATCATCAATGGCCTGATACTCTGAGTACCAAGCTCGGGAATCCTGCCCTCGTCCCTTGAAAATCTGGAACTTATCCTGCATCTCCAAAGAGAATCCAAGTGCATCAGGATCAAGGGCAAGGACTACGTTGTCGGTTAATGACCATACCTTCTTGATCTGCTCAGGTGTTACTTCCTTCCCGAGTATAGCTACAGCGGGCTCATCTATTCGCCATAGATTGAGTGCCTTGAAGATTCCCTCAACCACAAAGAGATAGGGTTGTTTCGTCGGGCGTCTTGCCATGTTATAGAAGAGGGCATTCTTCTTGGGATAGATAGGATTCAGATACTTGGGTTTTATTGAATGAAGCATCCCTCTTCCCTGATAGTACACTATGTCCCTCTTCTCATTGTATATGGGAAGGATGATACGATACTCGAACTCGGGCGCGTCGGACACTAGGCAACCCATTTCCCGCATCTTATCTTCAGGGATATATCTCTTCCTCATATATTGAACCGAAAGCTGATCGTGCCAGGCTGGTCGACACTCAGGCAGTACAAGAACCTTCTCTGCTTCTTCCGTCTTAATCTGCCCCTGAAGAACCTTGATGATCTCCCCCAGCTTCTCATCTGAGTATAACTTCTCGGGTTCCTGCTTCCCCTTAAGGCCGCACTTAAAACAATGATAAACTTCCTTCCGAATGTTATAGTACAAGTGGAAGCCTTCATCCCCGCACTCGGAGCAGCAGTACCGTACTTCTTCAGGGTTAGCGGTTTTCATTATCGCGCCTTCAACTCTCATAACTATAGCTCCGTCAAGTATTTTCTTATTATGGCGGCCTGCTTTTCTCTGGCCGCGCTCTCGGCTGCGTTCCTGGCTGCGCTCCAGGCTGCGCTCCAGGCTGCGCTCTCGGCTGCGTTCCTGGCTGCGCTCCAGGCTGCGCTCCAGGCTGCGCTCCAGGCTGCGCTCCAGGCTGCGCTCCAGGCTGCGCTCTCGGCTGCGCTCCAGGCTGCGCTCTCGGCTGCGTTCCTGGCTGCGCTCCAGGCTGCGTTCCTGGCTGCGCTCCAGGCTGCGCTCAGCTCTTCTTTGGAGATTATACCTTTAGAGAAGTCTCGGGCAGCCTTTATAGCTTCTCTGGGTCTACTATCTTTGGGATATTTCTTTTCAAATACTCCTAAAACTTCTTCAGCAAAATCTGTCGCCATTAGTCGAATCTTTGATTCTCCCCCCTTCTCTCTGATGATAGTTCTAAGAGCCCATAAACAATCATCTACCCCATTTAATTCGAGAATGGTTAAAATATCAATGGGTTTATTGTCTTTCCAGTCTTTACCTAAGCCCACTACCAAGTGATTATACCTTGATTCACAGGCTCTAAACTTTCTGAGCCTATAAAGAGTGGTTCTCATCTCTTTACTCCTTTCTCCAGTGATTTGATTCTCATGCAATCAAAGTCGCAGGCCACTGTGAAGATAGGATTCCTTGATCCGAATCGCGTAGCCCCTACGAAGAGGCGAGCCAGTTGATCTTCCTTTTCTTCCAGAGTCTGACATACGAATACACCCAGATCGCATATCGCTATCTTCCTTACATCCTCAGCGATATCCACCATACTGACTACCTTCTTGTCGAAAGAGCCCCGATTAGATTGCGATGCGCTCCATGCTGTGAAATCCATCTTTGCCGCCAGTCTCCGAAAGCCAGTATAGATTTCCTTAGATATGGAGCGCTCCTCCTGATACTTAGTCTTAGTACTGCAAAGGTCCAGATAGTCAACAATAACCAAGTCAAAGCGAGTGCCATAGCTTCGGATGCGCGCCTCAATCTCTTCCAGTGTTGGTGAAACACCAATGATCTCTTCCACATATAAGTCGCCCCCTCGCTTTCGGATTTTGTTCATGGCCCCTTGAACTACATCAGGATTGTTTCTGAGATAAAGGAAGGGACGATTGATTAAGCAGGACACATAGCGCACGATGGTTTCTCTCTTGTTTATTTCCAGAGAGAAGTGGAGAACTTTCTTGCCCATGCGTAGGGCGCTGGCCCCAATGTTGATGAGCATCGCTGTCTTGCCACGCTTGGGCGGTGCTACTACTAGGCCTAGTCTCCCCTTAGGTAGACCCCCTCGCGTATGCTCATCCAGTTCACGAATTCCAGTGGGAACTCTGGGCTCCGTATCTACCTGTTCGATCTGCTCTACCGCTTCATCGAAGAGAGACTTCTTATTCCCTCGGGGAACCACGATCTCCATAGCCTGTTCGATCTTACCCTTAATCTTGTCTATGTCCAGAGTATCTTCTTTCCCCTGAAGCATATCGAAGGTATCAATGACCGCTTGCTTCATTAAGGATCTCTGCCCGAATTTGCGTATTAGATCCTCAACGAATTCCTCCGACCTCTTCTTAATGACAAGCTGGTCAATGATTTCCAGACATAGATTCCTGCGTCCCTCATCTTTTATCTCCTCACTCAGGATGCGAAGATACGAGAGAGGTACCTTCTCTTCCTCATACTTGGCATGGTACGTGCCTATGAATCTGAATACTTCCTTAGTCTCGGCGATGCTGAAGAAGTCCCCCTTCAAGAGGCTGGCGTACTTCTTGAAGTTCTCTCCATAGCGTAGGAGAGCTAGGACTTTAAGCTCGGAAACTCTCATGTCCTACTTCTTCTTAGCGGTCTTGGCTTTCTGCGACTCCAGCTTCTCCATCAACTCCTTGATACCCTTGAGAAGCTGAGGAACTTGACTCGGGGCGATCGCAATCCCTCGCGCCGTGTAGCCCACGAATCTCTGGGTCGTGATGTACTGGCGGATATCCAAGCGGATCTTGGGGTCGGTATCAGCCTCGACGATACGCATACGAATGGATGCTGTTGACCCGCTCTCCTTCTCATACAGGGGGATCGGCTCAGCTTCAAAGAGATCCTTGTACACTTTCTCCACAGGTGTCTTAGCCACGGTCTCGTTCCTCCACAGGTTGGGATAAAAACCATTGAATAGCATTAAGTCGGCAGGATTCCATATAGTATACAGGGCGTACTACTTCATACAGATTAATCGTAGCCCCTCTATTAAGACGAGCTAGATCCTCTGCATATATCCTAGCTTTTGCCTGAGTCTCAAAGAGATGGAACTCTTCTGTCTCGCTCCCTTCGATAACCACTAGATATTGGGGGGATAAACTAATCTTAGGTATGCTCATAGTGGCCTCACTTGTTCTGAAAATAAGTCGAGGGAGCTACGCTGTGCGGCGTAGCTCCCTCGCAACGAATTGAACTACTTGTTTGCGGAGATGAAGTAACCTTTTGCCCGAAGCTTTGCCCTCAGCTTCTTCTTCTCCACGGGGTTCTCTTCCTCGTTCAGTTCACGGATGAGAACCTTGATCTCCTTCGGCTTCGGCTCATCGGCATCCCACGCTTCATGCTTCTTCGCCTTCTTCTTTTTCTTGGGGGTTTCATCTTCGTCGTCATCCTCGACGACCTTCTTCTTTTTCTTGGCAGGCTTCTCGTCTTCCTCGTCGTCCTCTTCCACTACCTTCTTCGACTTCTTCTTGGGCTTCTCTTCCTCTTCATCATCGTCCTCTTCGACGACCTTTGCCTTTTTCTTCTTCGGAGTCTCGTCCTCGTCGTCCTCGTCCCGCTTCTTCTTGGGCTTGTCTTCCAGTTC
>JAEHJW020009825.1_pt1 | contig 24917 bp, 24 predicted proteins | sample 9271431 | NCBI WGS metagenome assembly JAEHJW02 | reverse complement strand
ATTTCAAAATGAATTTGTATCCCCTAGCATTTAAGAGTACATCACATGCGTTGTGGGGAAGTGGTTTCGCCAAAGCAACTGGACTTGCAAACAAGCAGGAGTACATTTCTTGGATTAGATTACATAGATTCCCTTTCTTAAAGAGTTTGGCAGACATTCATGCCCCTAAGTTGATTGCGTGTGTTGGCAAAAGCTACATCACAGACTTTTCGATTGCCTTTGTAGGCCAAGGTTTGATATTCAATTGTGAAAAAATTGATAATCATGAATTGAATTGGGTGGTCAATAATAACGGCACACTTGTGGTTGTAATTCCATTTATGGTTAATCCGAATGGATTAACGAGAAATGCTTCAATCCAAAAGTTTGGGGATAGAATCAGGGAGATATTATTATCGGATGGACACCACATCTCTAATGTAAGTTCTCGCTTTACATAATCGAAATAACAACGATAGAATCTAGAAAACACATTCAAATTTAACTTACTAAGGAGAATATAAATGTTGAATGCAAACTTTAAAGATGGCATTGTTAGAGATGGCACATCAATTGGAAACGGCACTATTTTAGGCAATATTAAAAATGGTGTTATAAGAAAAGGAACGTCGTCCAGCGCAGGTAATGGTGATATTCAGGGTAATGTAAAAAATGGGGTTGTTCGAAAAGGTTCTTCTTCAAGTATAGGAAATGGCGACATCATCATGAACATCAAAGATGGGATCGTGAGAGTTGGTACATCATCGAGTTTGGGTAATGGAGACAAAAAAGGTACTGTAAATGATTATTCAATTAAGGGAATGGAAAGAGAATTGGACGAGGAAATAGTTGCTACTTATCATTTTCTAGTAAAGAAAATCATATAGTGCAGCGGTCACGTTCACCGGAATATGCATTATATCTTCTTTTGCCAGGCATCCTGCCTGGCAAACGCAGTTTTCATTTATACTGCTTGGGTGGCCGTAGTTTCTGACACTTTTCTGTCACTGGCAACTGAAAGTGGCTGCGGTTGATTGCGCTTCTGTGCGACCAACAACCTGATTTTTAACGAAGTTGCGTATATAGTCGTCCCTGAATAATTCGTTTTTACGATTTTTCGGGGTGAAGAGGATGTCATCAAATTTCACCTGATGAGTGCAAATGAAACCACTTGGAAAATCATGGCGTTACCCAGATGACATCTGTCGGAATTTCTCCCGAACGCCCCAGAAACAAGGGCAAAAAACAGGCGAAAAAAACGGCGTATGCCGTGTTTCAGGATCATCCGCATCAACCAACGGATGTTGTATCCGGCAGCACAGAGTACTGCATGGATGCTGTCCCCAATGCTTCCCTTGAGATGACATCGACCCATGCCGTGATCGGTCTTCAGATGGCCGATGATGGGTTCAATGGCCTGACGTCTTTTCAGTTTTGTCATCCACTTTTGGCCCAGACGTTTTGATTTCCCCCGATGGACGATCTGCACGCCCGGATTATCGCGGTCCACACCACGGTACCCCAGATCCACGTAGACAGTTTTGGGCACCACTTTCGTATCCTGCATCAGGATCGTGGCCTGCTCCACCTGTTCATGCAGCGTATGGCCATCATAGGGATTACCTGAAAATGCTCGAGTTCCCACGATCAGATTGCCGCTCCAGGTGGTTGCAATCCCGACCTTCACACCAAACTCGTAGGGCTTGCGACTTTTCCCTTTTGAGATGCATTCCACCTCCCGGCGTTTTTCAGGAAAGATGTCGTGTGTTTTGAATTTTTATAATCGGAGACCGTGGGGCGGAAAAAAGCAGATATGAGATGGCAAGGTATTCAGCGGAGATGGGCAACAGTTTTGAGGAAATTGCTGCCGCCGATGAACATTTCGGTGGCTGAAGTGGCAAGTGTGAATTGGCGGGCAGATAGAACCATCAACTTGCGGCCAGAAGGTACCAATTTGAGGTGTTGATTTTGGTACTTGAACGGGGTGTATTCTTGCCTGTTTTTTTGGATTTTACAATGTTTAAATTTCGTCTTGCGCAGGGTTGTCCACAGGCGGACGCCAGCGCGCCTCTACCGCTGGCGGGCGGCCGCCTGCGGGGATCCTGTGTTTGATGTTGTACCGGTAGCATCTGGGGCGCAGGGTTTGGGTCTTGGTTTTCGCCGGGTATCGCCGTCGAGTTCGATCTGGTAAGCTCCATCGCGGAGCCGATCGATGGTGGCCGCACCCATCAATTTGTTGGGGAATGCGGCGCCCCACTCATCGAATGCAAGATTGCTGGTCACAAGCATTGCCTTCTTCTCATATCGTTCGGCAATTAGTTCGTGGAAATCCTCATCCTGCGGCGAACGCATCGGCCGGAGTCCGAAGTCGTCAATAGCGATGACCTCTACTTTGGCAAGTTGCTGCAGTTTGCGCTCATAGGTATTGGTGGCCTTGGCCGCATGTAACTGGGCCAGCAGGCGCATGTGCGTGATGAACAAGACGTCGTAACCGGCGCGCAGCGCACAGTGGCAAATCGCTTGCATCAAGTGCGACTTGCCGGTGCCAGTTGGACCCGCGATCAACACCGGAGCATGTTCGGTGACGAAGCGGCATGTAGCCAACTCGGCAATCGTGGCATGATTCACCGAAGGGCTGTGGCCATAATCAAAGCGCTCCAGAGTCTTGTCGCCGGAGATTTGCGCCTTGCGCAGCCGTTGCGCAAATTGCCGCTGGTCGCGGCGCGCGACTTCGTCCTGGACTAACAAGCCGAGGAAGTCCGTGTAGGCCAGTTTGGACTGGATGGCTTGCTGGTTTCTCGCGGTCAGCGAGTCGAGAATGCCGGAGAGCCGGAGTTGTTTGAGCAAGGGTTCAAGTTGTGGCATGGGTTGCATTTGGTTCTCCAATCATGGGTCGGGTGCTACGGGAATGCCGACATCACGGTTGCGATGTCGGCGGCTAATGCAATAAATCGGTCGTCTTTCGGCTGAAGCGCCCTGTGCCGAGATACGGTGCTTCCAATTCGGCGGCCTCGATCAAGTCCGGCGCTTGGTCGATGCCTTGTTTCAGAATCTGTTTGACGGTCTTGAATTGCGGCGCGCCAAACGCCAGTGCGCGGGCGCAGGCCGATTCCAGCCGGCGCCGGCCGTACTGGTCGGAGAGGCGAATAAGACCCTGCACGGCACGAAGGTTGTCGAGCACGCGCGCGGCGAATAGACTTTCCACCAGTGCCAGGCAGGACGCTCCAATATCTCTGGCTTGCGCAATGCACCACTGTGGGTTGCGCATCAGGTATGCTTGCGCATCGGGCGGGAGGTGATCGTCGGTAGTCGATTTGTCGCCGTGCCGGAACAGGCGCGGATGCATCGCGACCAAGTCATGATCCCGATAAATTCGCAGCGCATGTGGCGTGATTTCGAGCCAGAGAATCTGGCCGATCAGTCGGAACGGGGCCGAGTAAAAGCAATACTCAAACTGGACGTGGCAATTCGGATGGAGTGTCACCTTGCTCCAGGTAGCACAATCGGGAGGCGCCGCCGGCAACGCCTGCAGCAAGACTTGCTCGGTTTCGGTGAACAGACTCAAGGGTCGTGCGCGCGTCGTGCCGTGAATACGATTGCCGGCCTCGCCCATGATCCACGTTTGCAACAATCCGTTGGCGTGCGCCAGGCTATGGAATTCACGCAGCGGAACGAAGTTATTTTTTACAAATTTCACACCCGATTCCACGCGCCCCTTTTTTTTAGGATCTTCCACGGGACATGGGTCGATTAAAAATGCGTATCCCTGGGCAAGCTCGGCATACGACCGCTGCACTGTCGGCTCGTAGTAGCAGGCCTTGGTAATGGCGGCTTTCAGGTTATCAATCCGGACTTTTTTAGGCACGCCATTGAACCATTCGAACGCGTGCCGGTGACAGGCAAGCCAGGTTTCGACCGACTGATTGCGCACGATCTCGGCATACTGATGCCGACTCCATGCGAGCGTGCAGACAAATATCCAGGTCTTGAAACATTCGCCGGAAACACGATCGGCGATGAGCGGTCCGGCGCCGAAGTCGACCTGCGCAGTTTCACCAACAGGGAAGTCCAACTTGATGGTGGCGACAGACAAATCCGGCGCCTCCCGCCTCAGGAATCGATAGAGGGAATCGACGCTGCCTTGAAAGCCATGCTTCTCGTGCAGCGCACGGCGCATCGTGACGGCGTTGATCCCCTGCGCGTGCCATGTCAGGATCTCGTCCCGGTACGTTTCGATGCTGGAAATATTCTGCGGCGCCTTTCTTGGCCCATTAAAAAAGCCCGCAAGAACCCGGTCGTCCGGCAAAGGTCTCAATGGGTCCAGCCAATGCTGTTCTACCGCGACGATCCGAATGGCTTTGACGGTCGGTCGGCCAACGTGTTGTGCGCGGGCGACCTCGCGAATCGATTCCCCCATTCTCAAACGTTGAATAATTTGACGTACTTCGAACATCTCGAACCTCCTATATGCCATCACGTTTCTCCGAGAAAATCCTCAAGATAACGCGATCAAGAAGTCCAAGACCGCAATACAACCCCCTGCTACTGGTTCCTTCTGGCCGCCACTTGCCTGGTTCCTTCTGGCCGCCACTTGCCTGGTTCCTTCTGGCCGCCACCCGATTGGTACTATGCGCCCGCCGATTCACAGCAAGACAGGAACTGTCAGATCAAGTCTGAGCTTCTACATTTGATCGTGTCAATCAACACAAGTACCCCAAGATCGAAAATTCCCATATTGGTCACCGCGTCCTTAGGTGTATGACCAGTATTAGCCGGTTAACGCCTTCTCACCCTGCCACTGAACGGTCGTTGTACTGCCCTTTATGAGTGCAGTCATTATCCTTGATGTTGAATTAGTTAATCTTGATTTCGAGCAGAGGCAAGAAGCCATTTCATCTGATACTGCTCGGAGTAATATGCCGACACGTTATCCGGCTGACGGCTTTTTTCACGTTCAATGCAGTTCGGCAGATCAAGGTCCACAGCGCAAATCTCAACGTGATAGCCAGCTGCCATTATTGCGTCAACCAGCTCCTTGACAGGCTCAAATTGGGCACCAATGATTTCGGTCACAATGTTCATACGCTCGACCAACGCTCGCCGAGCCACTTCCGCTCCAATGGTCTCCATTTGCTCTTCCAGCACTGACGGAAAATTCAGATCGATGCCACCGAGATCGATGAAAAGTTGTGCTGCATCTACCAGTACGTAGCCACGCGAATACCGCTCTCGCCGCAGCGTGGTCTTGCCTGCACACACTAGACCCATGATAAGCACCAGAATCGGCTGTCCCTCTGTTCTGGCATCGTTTGGTAGACGGGCGTCAATTTCGGCTTCCAACTCTTCAGCAGAGAGTTGGCGAAGAGTTGCTGATCCTACCTGGCTGGAAACTTCGTTATTGCTTATCACTTGTGGACGCTCTTCAAAACTCGCGATCTTTAAAGCGTTTAAGAATTCATAACGAAGCTTGTATGCTCCCAAGCCTCCAGGTTTTGCGGTCTTGAAGAACTCATCATATAGCAAGTGCGCTTCACCATCTTTCATGCCGCAAATCATGCTAGAAAACTTATTGACAGTGGCATTCACGCCTTCCGATTGATATAGATCGGCCAACACCTTAAGTTGCTGTTGCAATGCCTGTAAAGCATCATTCTCGGCATACACTAAAGATATAGTGGTTCGCACAAGTTCTTCAGGGATGTCGTCGCCAAAAAGTCCGCGCATCCGTTTCACAGTTGCATGGATTGCATCTTGAATTGCCGTACCATTTTGATAAAGCAATCCTGCATCTATCCTGCTTTGAAAGCGAACCATGAACAGCGGGTGATCCATGCCAATTTGCTCATCTGCATACATGCCGATGACACTATCTGCGTTGGGATTTTTGATTGTGTATTTGGCACTCAAATCTATCTCGCTCAATCAATATTGTTCAAGGAAACCGCGCTAACAGGCTGTTGAAAAACGAGGGCATCCTTACGGTTTATTCCTCATGACCACTTGACACCACCAAATAAAATATGGGAAAATTTCTCAACCGATCATCGTCATACAAACACCCTCCACCAAAAACCGGGCGGTTCGGTTATCTCATATCCACTGTTCGCCGGGTACCATTCTGGCCTTTTTCAACACCCTGTTAATTAGTCGTATGTAATAGAGTCTAGAATACTATTCTGCGGGAATCATTTTCAGGATACGGGTATTCCATATGTTTGGCTGTAGCTCGAGCGATGGTTTCGCCAAAATAGCGAGCAACAACCTTGAGTGACATATCAATTCCTGCAGAAATCCCAGCAGATGTAAATACATGTCCATCCTCAACGAAGTGCTTGTCGTACTCTACAGTTGACGATGGAAATGATTCTTTCATCCAATCAAGTGATCGCCAGTGAGTTGTAACATGTAGTCCCTCGATTAGTCCTGCGAATCCTAAAAGCATCGAACCCGTGCAGACAGATGTTAACGTTTCAACTTCCTGAGCGCGTTCACGTAACCAGTTCAGCATGACTGGGTTGTTCATCTCTTTTATTGTGCCCCAGCCACCAGGGACGACAAGAATATCCAGCTTGGGACAGTTCTTAAATATGAAGTCAGGGATAACCCTCATGCCTCCCGTTGTAACGATTGGTTCGCTGTTTTCAGCGACTAGCACTACTTCAAATGGCGATAACTCCTCGCGCCTCTTTTCTTCATTGAGGGCTGTTGTGGAAAAGACCTCAAATGGACCGCAGAAATCGAGGACTTCAATGTTTGTAAATAGAACGATGCCGACGCGCTTTCTTTCCACTGGCTTTTCCTCTTTATGGGTCTCACAACTTCATATCAGTCAATCTCGGGAACTCGACTGGGCGGGGACGCCACAGAGTTCAGAAGAACTTGCCGTTTGCCCCCTTTAATAGCGGCTTTTGGCCGACTGCACGCAGTCGCCATTCTCAAAATTCTGCGACCTCTTTGCATTCTTGTCAATGGCCAACAATTTTGATCCAGTATTGACCATTAACAGGCTGTTGAAAAAAGGCTCTCTAAGGACGCGGTGATTTAGTGATGGACGAGATGGTTCCTGATGGTGGGTTGTGAGATAATATTGTCATGCGTCAATATCCATATAAGGGATTGAAATGCAGGCAAGTTTCTCTGAATTTGAGTATGAATCCAAGAAGAAAGTGACGCGACGTGACCGTGTGTTGTCGGAACTGGAAAGGCTGGTACCGTGGATGGCATTGGAGAAACTGATCGAGTCCTACTATTTTTCTGGCAAGCGTGGTCGTCCTCCGATAGGTTTGTCCCGGATGCTCAGGATGTATGTAGTTCAAAACTGCTTCAACCTGTCGGATGAAGGGGTTGAGGATGCGGTGCATGACAGCCAGGCGATTCGCCGTTTTGTCGGGGTGGATATCGGACGGGAGAGTGCGCCGGACAAGACCACGGTGCAACATTTTCGGGTATTGCTGGAACAGCACGATCTGGCCCGTGGAATTTTCGACACCATCAACGCCAATCTGAGTCGACGGGGATTGATCCTGAAGAAGGGAACCGTGATTGACGCCACCATCATTGCGGCTCCTTCGTCGACAAAGAACGAGGAAGGGAAACGAGATGAAGAGATGTACCAGACCAAGAAAGGGAACCAGTACTACTTTGGCATGAAGGCGCATATTGGGGTTGATGCTAAAACTGGAACGGTGCATAGTCTGGTGACCACGGCGGCCAACGCCAGTGATGTGACCCAGGCGCATGCGTTGTTGCAGGGTGAAGAGACGGATGTCTTTGCCGATGCGGGCTATCAGAGCGTTGAGAAGCGGGAAGAAAACCAGGATACCCCGGTGAACTGGCATGTTGCCATGAGACCGGGCAAACGCAAGACATTGCAGGATTTTACGTGGGGCAAGATGCTCGAGAAGGTGGAAAAGATCAAGGCGAGCGTTCGCGCCAAGGTGGAACATCCTTTTCACATCATCAAGAATCGCTTTGGGTTGCGCAAGGTCCGTTATCGCGGACTGGCCAAGAATACGGCGCATCTCTATACCCTGTTTGGATTGGCGAATCTGTTCATCAACAAAAAAACGGTTGGATACGCTCAACGGGATTATTGCGTCCTGAAATCGAGAATTTTCAGGCAAAAGGTAGAAAAAACAGCAGAGAACCGAAAAACCATAGAGATGGTTCGGTCTTTTTTGGAAAAAACGAAGGATTTGATCGTGTCAATCAACACAAGTACCCCAAGATCGAAAATTTCCATATTGGTCACCGCGTCCCTAGTCGATGTGACCAATCTTTCATGACCACCCGAACAGAGAGATTACGGAAAGGTTCTCATATGGAATCGATGGCCCCTGTACTTGATGACCTGCTCAACGATGGTCGGCTAGCGCGGCTGTTCTCGAAGGATGCCCGCCACTGCGCGCTGCAGTTGTGGATCTTGCAAATCAAGTCCTCCGAGCAATCGATTGAAAATCGCATCGTCTACGGCCGCCTGCTCCCCTACAGCCATTCCAGCGATCGCTGGAGTACCAGCGACGACAATAACTTCCAAGCCATCAGGCAAGTCAAGGCTCAGGTTACCCGGCTCAACCTGTACGTCAAAAGCGACCGCTGCGCAAACCTCCTGCGGCAATTGAGCGCCGGACGAACTATTTCGGCGATCAGCGAAGAATTGGAACTCAAGCTCTCGGACAAGTTAAGAGCACGGTTCGGAACGACTGCGCTCGCCGCAGATGCCCTGGTCTACCGCCCCGTCGCCTATCTGCTCAACCGCGATGCGCATGACCGACATTCGCCTTCCAGCCCGCATGGCGGAGCTGGAGCCTTAAGCGCTTCGATCACCCAGACCGACAAGGGGGCACTGTTCCGCCTAGATCAAGACTACGACGTGACCTTGGCCGCATCGGTGATCAGGCGCCTCAACGCGGATACGGGACTGGACTTCGGTGATGCCGACACCGCCCGCTTTGGCGACATCGAGCTGTTGGTGTTTCCTGCGCTGGACGATCTGGAACGTCCCTTGCTGAACGTGAGCTGGGCCGATGCTCCACGCGCCTTCGTCGTTCGATTTAATCCGATGCAGGTTCCGTACTTCAGCGGCTTCCAGTTCCGCCTGAGCATCGCGAACGACGGCCAAATCGCCTACTCAGGCGTCGCCACTGCAGAACGAGATGCGGACGGAGATATGTTCGAGCGCAAGTTCGAGTTGAGCGACCAGTTGCGCGCGAGGACTGACAGCACCGATCTAGAGATTTTCGGTTTCCGTGGCGTTAATTCCCGCGAGGGCACGCTGTGTTGCCGGTGGCAGATCGGGTACGTTCGGGAAATCAATCTTCAGGGGCATGTAGTCAGCAAAGGGAACAGCCCGGTCAAGTTCGACTGGTTGGAAAAAGCCACACGGCCGCCCGTGTCGGCACGGGTGCAGGCAGCTTTGACTATCAATCGCGGCAATCTGGGATTCAACAACCGAGTTGGAGGGCGTGCGGCGGACCCTTGGGTCCCGGCCAATCGCGATCTCATGTCCCTTTTTGCGCGGCTTCATCCGCCGAAGTCGGAGGGGCGGTTTTTCTTGCGCTGGGGCCAGGGCGATGGTGAGGGGCGGCTGCAATTCGTGGAGTGGTTCAAGGCGCTGCTGGCCAAGTACCGGCAGCACCAGGTGGTCATTTTCGATCCATATTTCGATGCCGCTGGCTTAGGTCTAGTGTTGCTTTGTGCGGCCCCGACGGCTGGCTACATCGTCTTCACGTCGCTGCCCAAGCCATCCAAGGAGGGCGAAGCCACGCCGGGCGAATCCGACAAGCCCATCCGGAGCCGGATTAACAACCTGGTCGCGAGCTGTGAGCACAACCGTCAACTACTGAATCGTATCAAGCTACACATCTATGGCCTGAAGGAAGGCAGGCTGCATGACCGCTACATCCTCGTCATGGGATCGGACGGGCTACCGGTCGCAGGTTTTAATCTGTCCAACTCGTTTCAACAGGCCACAGAAAACTATCCATTGCTGGTCACCCCGATCCCTGCTGATGTCTTGCTGCAGGTCGAACAATATAAGTCCGAGCTGGTACAGGAGGCGCAGGTAGCACAGGCCGAAGGCCAGACAGAGAATCCATCCATGCGGCTTCTCTTCGTCTCAACAGCGTTGCTGACGGTACCGCGACGCTACGAGCCACTACGCTTCCTCGATAAGGCAAAGGCAGGCGACGTGCTCAGCGTATGGACCGGCGAGCCGTCCCTACAAGGCTTGAGCGGCGATCCGTTGAAGGAGCAGATGGCGGTGCTTGACCTGCTCAAGGATGACTCGCTCGCGCTGCCCGATACGGCTGGCCTGCGCAATTACCTCGACCTGCAGGCGGGCGACTTCGCGGACTTCACAGCGACGTGGGAGGTGCTCGGCGAGGTGCTCGCGCATTTACCCACCGGGGACAGCCGTTTTCGCGAGATCGAATCCAAGCGTGATTTTCTGGAATTCCTGACGCAGTTCCTCGGTGCATCGTTCAACCGTCCCCATGACGAGGTAGACAAGGAACTGGCTGTGGTAGAGGCCCGGTTCTTTCGAGAGCCAATCGAAACTTTGCTACACAGCTCCTATGGCCCTAAACACCTGTTCCATGGGGCAAAGTATGCAGCCTTGACCTGGTCGGAGTACTTCGCCATCAAGTTCCTGTGGTGGCATTCCTCAGATAATCTGCTGACAATCGCCGAATCCCATATGGTCTGCGTGCCAATGGAACCACAAGCATCAGACGCGGTGCGGCTATCCCTGTTGAGTCAGATCGTCAGTGAAATTTCGCTATCAGTGCTGTTCGACATCAGCGATAGGCAGCGGGACCGCCTCGTTCGAAGCGACAATGGTCTGCTGCAATGGATGGGACTGAATGCGATTGAGATGCAACTGGAAAAGCCGGGAGGACTCGAAAGCGTGCTGCGGTGGATGGTCGTCTTTACCTGCCCGGAGCGGGTGCGAGCCTTAGGCTGGATGGTTCATCATGCGGCAGGAAATCCGAGGATGGCCGAAATATACAAGGGCCTGGTCGCGGCGCTCCATGAGGCACTGCCAGCGACCATTTCTTTCGACGAGCTGAGGTGTCTGGTCGACTCCATGCGCGGGCATATGCGGCAACTGGCCTGGACCGAACCGTGGCTGTTCCAAGATGTGATCTACCCCTTGTTGCAAAACGACCGGGCCAAGTTCGATGATGCCTGCGAGATCTGGGTGCAGGAACTGGTCGGCATGCTGAAACCGCAACCGAAGGACCAAATGCGGCTGTTTGATTTGACGCGCGAGGGGCAGACGACCAACATCGCCGCGTTCCTTTTCTCCTATAGCAGCCCTGAGCGACAGCAGATCGGCCTGAAATCGATGCAGGCGATCCTAAGTCGGCAGAAGCGGGTCGTGCAACAGCCCCTCGCCAGCACCTCGGACTGGACCCGGTGGGACAGCGCTCTCACGGTCTCGCTGTGGATACTGGCCTTTAGCAAATGGTGCGAATATTACCTGCGCCAGCGCGGTATGACTGGCAGTGAATTGGAGTGCCTGTCGACGAACGCCCGAGAGCTGGCCATGGTCAGGCCGATAGTCGAATGGCGCTCGAAGATCGCCGGCGAGCCGGGCCAGCTCGCCGCGTTCCTCGATCAGGTGGAGGAACTCCTGGCCTCGAGCGACGATTCGAATAGCAATCTTCAACAGTAGATTCAGCGATGGCCTAAGGCCAATGTAAAAGGATGGCCGTGCCACCTGGAAATCTCAAACAGCTCCGTGGTCAGCAGATACTGGCACCCTCGATCAGGGATGCCGTAGTCTTGTGCGTCCCACATTCATTTACCTGTCTGACCGAAAGCCTTGGCCTCCTGAGTTCGACACTTTTTTCTCAAGTGATTGTATTTGAACGATACGAATGTTCAAAATTGTCACTACAACGCGATTTTTGAGGGTTTTGGCAGATTGACCGTATCGAATAAATCCTTTTGTTCAGGGGTCAGGGTGGTGAGCCCCTTGGCTGATTGTTTGCGATGGAGTGTGACCTGGTGATGTTGGATACCGCGCACCACTTCCAGCATCCGGTTTGGGGAATAGGGGCTGTTCTTGGCCTTGAGGCGCATCCGAAGGACACGGAACAATACCAGGGCGAGGAAGCAATGAACCGCCCCGTGTTTGGTGGAGGCCAAATTCTGAGAGGATTATAGAGCCATGAATGCGTATTCCACGGCAAACTGGACAGAAGATGCAAGCGGCGCACGGGATAATCGTGGCACCCTTGGTAATTTTCATTGGGGTACCCATGGCTGAAATGTGCACTTGCTGCGGGGTACACCTAGCCCTTCCCCTCGGCTCCCTCATCGATCCGGGCATGCTGCTCCTCCCACAGCATCGGCGGATCCACCGCCAGATCGAACAGCGTAACGTGGTTCGGCATGGTGTCGTCGAGGATGGCGGCAACGATGTCCGGCGCCAAGGTCGTCAGGTTGACCATCCGGCTAATGTAACTGTTGTCGACCCCCTCCCTGGTGGCGATCTCTTTGAGCGACTTGGCTTCGCTGGATTGGAGCATGGCCAGCCAGCGGTGGCCTCTTGCCAGCGCCAGTTGCAGCGGCGTTGTTGCGGTATCCCATGGCCTTGCCTTGGCTGTCTCGCCATTTGGCAGCGTGACCAGTTTGCGCCCGCTACGGCGTTTGATCTGGATCGGCACCGACAACGTCAGTCGGCCATCGCTGGCCTCGATGACGTCGGGTTCGCCCGTCTTCTGGATTTTGATATCACTCATGCCAATGCCTCCTCGGGCTGGGCAACGCCCGCCGGTTGCAGTTCAAGCACCAGGCGCTCGATACCGTTAGTTCGCAGTCGCAGTTCGATGTTGGTCGGAGACACAATCACTTTCTCCACCAGTAATTTCACGATCCGCGTCTGCTCGGCCGGGAACAGTTGATCCCAAATCACGTCGAGCCGGATCATGGCCACAGTGATTTTGGCCTCGTCCAAGGTGGGGTCGAGTTTGATCGCCTGTGGCAACATCTCATGCAAGAGTTCCGGGGCGCGCAGGACCGTCCGTAGTTGCTCCAGTACCGCTGATTCGAGTTCTGCGGCAGGCAGACGCGGCAAGCCCGAAGCACCCGCGTGCTCCTTGGCGTCGCGCTGTGGCACGTAGTAGCGGTAGCGGCGTCCGTTCTTTTTCGTGGTGTGCCAGGGCGACAGCGCTCGCCCGTCGTTGCCGAAGACGATGCCCTTGAGCAGATACGCCACGGTCGCCCGCGTCGCATTTCCGCGCACCCGGCCATTGGTGGCCAGGATGGCGTGGACGTTGTCCCACAGTGCGCGGTCGACGATGGGTGGATGCTCCGCCTGATACCACTGCTCCTTGTGGCGCAGTTCGCCGAGGTAGGTGCGGTTGCCGAGCATCTTGTAGATCAGGCTCTTGTCGATCAGTTTGCCCTCGCGAACCTTTCCATCCTGCGTGGTCCATGCCTTTGAAGTCACCCCGTCGAGGCGCAATTCCTTAACCAGCATGGTCGATGAGCCGAGTTCGACGAAGCGTTGAAAAATGTGACGGACGACCTTGGCCTCGCGTTCGTTGGGCACCAGTCGCCGGTTCCTGACGTCGTAGCCGATTGGTGGTACGCCGCCCATCCACATACCCTTGCGCTTGCTGGCGGCAATCTTGTCGCGGATGCGCTCGCCGGTGACCTCACGCTCGAATTGGGCGAAGGACAGCAGGATGTTCAGCATCAGTCGCCCCATGCTCGTCGTGGTGTTGAACTGCTGGGTTACAGAGACAAAGGACACACCCTGTCGCTCGAACACTTCGACCATCTTGGAAAAGTCCGCGAGGCTGCGGGTCAGCCGGTCGATCTTGTAGATGACGACGATATCGATCTTGCCGGCCTCGATGTCCGCCATCAGTCGCTTGAGTGCGGGCCGTTCCATATTGCCGCCAGAGAATGCCGGATCGTCATAGTCATCGGCGACAGGAGTCCAGCCCTCGGCACGTTGGCTGGCGATATAGGCATGGCCGGCGTCGCGTTGAGCATCGATGGAGTTGTATTCCTGGTCGAGCCCCTCATCGGTGGATTTGCGCGTGTAGACCGCGCAGCGCATACGGCGTTTCAGGACTTCGCTCATCGACGAACTCCTTTTTTGGAGGCGGCCTTGGGTGTGGCTGACGGCTTGAGCCCGAAGAACAAGGGACCAGACCATCGTGTTCCGGTGATCTCCCTTGCAATCATGGAGAGGCTTGGGTACATACGCCCCTGAAAGTCATATTGGCCATCGGTGGTTACCAAGACTCTATGAGTGACACCCTGGTATTCTCGGGTCAACACCGTACCGGCGACCGGACGGTAATTGCGATCGCGCTTTTTATTCTGACCGGTTTCCAGGATGTTTTTGATGCGGCGGTTGTTCCGATCGATCAGGTTATGATCAACCTTGCGAAACTCGATTTCCTGCAGCCGGTAGGCAATGCGCCGTTCCAGAAACGGGCGGCTATGCGTCGGCGTATCTGCACAAAACAAGTGTCTCCACAACGCCCGGATCTCCGTCATGCCCAGGCTCGGCAATTGTGCAATCTGCGACACCACTGAGGGTGGCGTGACGTAGGGGTGGTTTTTTGGGTTCATGGGATCTCCTTTTTCCTCGGTGGGTTGGAGACCTGATGAACGCTTCCTTCGGGCGAAATAGCAAGTTCAAACTCGCTCTCTGCGGCCAGGTTTTCGGACTGCGTCACACCGGCACTACGCAGACGTGCCAGCCCGTTTGCCAACAGCGAGGCGATCTCGCGACGACGCTGCTCTGGGATCATTCGATCGGGTGGAATATGGCTGATTGCATACATGGGTATCGGTCCTCTCCGTCAAACTCGCTTGAATAGCAAATTGTCCGGGTGAACCGCCCTTGATGCCATGAGGGAATTTCGGAGGCGTTCGAAGTGTTGCTATCCGCTTCAAAAATACCCTGCCTTCAGCAGGATACGGCCGACCAATCAGAGTGTTATTGAGGATGTGACAGAACGGTTTTCAGGAACTGTTTGCCAACTGGGGTGCCAGATAACAAATCGACGATCTGCCCCTTGACTTGTTGGATATCCCGTCCGGCTTTTTCGGCGGCATGCAGCACCGTCGAGTATGCATCGAGCACATCGAGAACGGTGATGTCGTAACCGTGACCGAGCGCCAGCCATCGCAGTGCTGCAAGTCCGGAGGCCACAGCAAATTCAGGTTGACTCACGGCAAAGTCCCGCGCGGCGCGCACCAGCGTGCGTGGATCAGTCGGACTATTGTTGACCAGTTCAATGGCCACACCGAACAAACCAGCATCCTTTGCCGCAGCAAACCACTTGCCTTCGGCCCCAGGAGTGCTGTTGATCAAGTCACGCAAAATCTGTTCGGGTGCCACATTCGGGTATTTCCTGACGATGGCCCGAAATGTCGCCAGATTGGTTGCTCCCCGGTTGGCTTCAAGCGCATAACGCCGGTATGCCTCTTCAGCCATGCCCGATGACAGGAGAATGGCCTCGCAAGATTCGGCAATCTGCCAACCTGGATCATTCACCCCGCGCAACTGCTCGGCATAGCGCACCGCCTCAGCTTTCTTCCCCATCGCAACCAGTGCTTTGACCCCCCACTGATGGTAGTGCCACCACCGGAACGGCGCACGACCCAGCAAAGTCAACAACTGTTCATGACGGCCAGCCGCGTAGAACGATGCAAGACAGGCGATCGTTCCTTTGAAAAAGCCCCGACCAGATTCCTGAGGCACCCAAATATACTCAACCAGCGGTAAAAATTTGTCGGCCCACTTGGCAGCCATCTCCGGAGTGGCGCATAACTCTCCCCAGTATTCGCCCAGCAACTCCAAGTAGGGAATCCCATCGTTTTCCAGGGCCTGCCAAAGCCGTTCCAGCCATTGCTGTCGAACATCTGGCTCAACATTGGCCTTGGCAATGATCGGCACCAAGGTATCGATGGCCCGGTTCACTGCCGAGCCCAGAGAACCAGACGAACTATCCACCTGCTCCAGCGCAGGTGAGAGTTTCTCCAGTAGCGTCACGGCACCCTCAGCCGCAACCACCGGCTCCTTGCGCGCAACCAGTTTGATTTCTGCGAGAGCCTCCTTAATGCGCTGGATCGGCGTATCCGATCGCCAGCCGAAAGCATGACGCCGAAACCGGGCACTGAACTGCCATTTATGTGCGCTCATGATGAAATGCCTCAGGCTGTGGTTTATCCATTACGGGCGAATCGATCAAAGGTATCCTCATCGACTTCATCATCATGCTGGGAGTCACTCCATTCAGCGTCGGGCATCAATAGTAGCGTCAGTATGTAATCGTACTGGCCCGCCCTTCGTGTCATTTCGGTAACCTGCATACTGGCGGGTTCACGTGGGAACCACTCCTGTGCCCTACCCGTCTGTTGATTTCCTGCGTCCCTGCCATTGTCACTATGTGCCAGCGCCTGGCGGGGTAACTCGATGGTGTTCTTACGCGTCGGAAAGTATGCACCAGATTTGAGTGCCGCCGTGTTCGACTTGGCCCACAGCATGTGATCGTCACGGCTGGCCACCAACACCGCGCGCTTGGTTAGAACTTCAAGACAGCGTAAGGCCGCAGCAGTCAACGAGACGCCATATCTGTCAGCACAATGCCCCAACAGATCGAAACTGATCTGTTGACCCTCGATCTGATGTCTGAAATCATCCAGGGGCATCAACAGCGTTGACGCAAAAAGATCCGCTTCGGCCTCAATATCCCGTCCGTTGTTGTCTCCCGTTCCGATGTCACCGTCCCCACACTCAAAAGTATCCCGTTGATGACGATGCAATAGGTAGTGACCAAACTCATGGGCAATCGTAAATCGTTTGCGACCCGCAGCCATAACCCCATCGTTGTATACGATAAGCCACTTTGACCGGGATTTGTTCGACTTGAGCATCCCGTCAAAATCATCGAGATGCTCACCCTGGATTTTATCAATTGGGGAATCCCTGAAACATTGCCGGGAATATTCCTGGGCCACCTCATCCACCTTGACTGGGAAACGCTGCGGACCCAACACCAGATTGAGCATTGAGGAAATTCGATTGGCCTCGGCCATGGGTTTTTTTGCAACCGTCATTCGTCATCCCATCCGTCGATGATTTTGCGAATCTTTTTCTTGTCCACCTCGGACATGGCTCTGAACTTGCGAAATAACGCCTCATCAAGCACCGCCTCATCCGGTGTGGCCATAGATTTAGTGATCAAAAAGTCAGTAGTAACCTTGAGTGCTGCCGCAATCCTGCTGATCTTCTCAGCCGACGGTTTCGGATCGTCCTTGTTCTCCAGTTCCCAGATATAACTCTTGCTCGATTCCGTCAGTTCAGCCAGTTGTTCGAGACTGAGATTGTTTTGCTTGCGCAGTACGCGAATCTTTTCACCTAGGGGGGAAGACACTCATTTCTCCTATGTTGTCTGCATCTGTATAAAAATAATACCACTGGGCCGAACAAGATTGTACCTTCTTGACAAGTTACTAGCCGACCATCAATAATCTCAATCGTTCGGCAAACCGAACATAATCGGTCTTAAATCCCCAACAAGAAGACGGGGCCTGGGCTGGTGCCAACCCGATCAACACCTTGCAAATGGGGAATGTCAATGAACGATGCTGAAAATCTGTCTAAACTGCTCAGCCACATGGCTCCGGAAGTTTTCCGAACATTCATGGTGGACCAGTTCGACTTGGACATGCCGGAACTGGACAAAAAGCAGGGAAAGCAGGAACAGCGCGCCATCATGGAACCAGTTCTGTCGGCTTTGAAGGTGAGCGAACGCCAGAAGATCGAAGAAGTGGCCGAACGTATCGCCTTGCTCTCAGACGGTGCTGGCCAGGACGTCATCGAAGGCATCAGCCAGGAAATCTTCGACGACAATAACAAGTCAGCATTTGGCGCTATCTCGAATCAGTATGAGCGTGCGTTATGGCTGCACCTGAATGAGCCTGCGCTTTTCGAGGAATCGCTAAATGCCCGCCAAGCTGACGTGTTCAGGCAAAGTATGTCTTGCTATTCCGGCTACATAGCCCCCAAGGACCTCACGGTGCTGGATGACGCGACCGCACACTCGGAATTTCATCAGGCCATTGCCCATCAACTGGGCTGCGCGAGAGATGCTGTTGCCGTTCAGGTATTCAAGCGGCTACGGCCTAACACACTCACGGGTGAAGACGTAAGTCTTTATCAAGTCAGCGTACATCACAATCGCCCACCCGAGATCATTGATCGCGTACAGGCCAGTGAACTCGTACCGCAGGAGGTGATCCGCGCAATCTCCTCGCACATCACCTATGAACCGGCCAACGGTCACTTGGAGGTGCTGTCCAAAGATACGGATGGCCGCGAGGCACTGGCACGGATCGTGGCGGATTCGCTGCTGCAGTCGCCCTTCACCGGGGACAAGATTCCTTTGAAGCAGTATGACTTCCAGAGTCTGGCTGCGCCTCGCAATTTCGATCTGTCCGGCGAAGCAGTCGAGTCTGTCAAGGTGATCGATCTTGGTTATACCCAGGACAACCACCGTTCCTTGCTGGTCAAAATTTGGCCCAAGGACGTCGATAACATTTACACCGCTGCCCGTTCATTGATTTCCCCATCGTTCGACTTTCGCAATCACCACATCACCTATGCAAAACTGTCAATCCGCATCAAGAAAGTGGGAAAAGAGCGGGCACGCACAATCGCCGTGATCCTGCGTGATGGCAACAAATGCAATATCAAGGTGAAACGTGAAAAGGACCGGGCACTCTGCGACCGTTTGCTGGCCAAGTGGCAGTTGGTGAAGGAAATCAGTGATGTCACAGAAGAACCTGAAGACGCCCTCGTTGCTTGAACTGCTTGATTTGTTTGAACGGTCAAGCCACGCCATTGCCGATGGCACCGGCCAACGACTGCATGGTGTGCCCGGTTGGGACCTGCCGCACCGCCCGGCGCTCTCCGACCGGGATCTTGCGCAGTGGACCGAGCGTATTGGTTATGCCGGTTGCTATCCGGCAACCAGAGGTGACGAACGCGTGCCGGTTGAGATCGAGGAAGACGATGACCTGGGACGCTATCGCTACCGGTGCCCGGAAACTTTTCGCACCAAATATGTCGCTGCCGATTCGGTGGCTGTGTATGCTGTCTCGGAGACCAAGTTTCTTAACTTTCTGGCCGACCTGCTTGAAATTCCACAGGCGCATCGACGCGGTATCACAGCACCAGCCATTGATGGCGTACTGTGGAATCTCGGCAAGATGCGCATTGGCAACGTACAGGTGGATGTATGGCTGGTGCGGGGGTTATCGTCATGCATCGAGCAGGTATTTTCCCATTTCCAGGCAGCCTCATTGCCCGATCAAGGATTGATTTTCACCACAGGTCAGTCCCTGCCTGGAATCGTGCCGCTGCCGCGAAGCTATCGCGTCATTCCAATCGCCAGCGTGCTGCTGGACCACTCAGTCAAACCGACTTTCGACATCGACCTGATCTACCGATTGCTGTTGGCCCCTACTGGACGCAATGAAAAAAAGTCGCTTCCGGTCCGCTTCGATCCATTCTCCAACACGCTGACCATCGCCACCAAGTCTGACAAACCATGGGCCATCAAAGGAAAAAAGCAGGCTATAGCGGTCAAGTATTTATTCGACCAGTTCACAAATGGACGTCAGTGGGTTCCTGCCCATGAAATCCTGAACGCCGTCTACGGCCCGCAGAAGACTGGTCGCAGCCAGCGTATTCAAAACATCTTCAGCGGCAACTTGGTCTGGGAGGACTACATCGCAAACGACGGCAACGGCCAGTACGGATTCAACCTGGACTGACCACGTACCGGTCGGATGCACCTCGCACAACCGCCTTCGGGCGGTTTTTTCTTTCTGGAGCCATTTTTTTCTTGTTTCGGCTGAGCCCGTACATCAGCCCGTACATGGCGGTGGCTGACGCCCGTACATGCCGAGTCGGAAACTGACCTCACGTTTTCGCAATCACCTAAAGGAGACAAACGTGAGCATCAAACACCTTAACCAACGCCAACTGGCCGACCGTTGGGGCATCAGCGAAGCAAGCCTGGAACGCTGGCGCTCTGAAGGAATCGGGCCTGTCTTTCTAAAACTGCAAGGACGTGTGTTGTACCGCCTCGAGGACGTCGAAACCTACGAGTCCGAAAGCCTGCGCAAAAGCACATCCGAGCGCGCCGATGTGGGAGGTGTGGCATGAACCACCTCCCCCCCGATCAAGTGCTGGCCACACCCGCTGGGAAACTTGCCGAACAATCCAGCGAATCTCTATTTCATCTTAAAAACGATGCGGCTGACCTGCTGTCTGCGGCAAAAGCCATTGTCGAGCATGTGGATCATGCCCTGGATCTGAAGTATTCCGCGCGGGCAAAGGAACTACGGCTTGCTGCTGGCAAAGACACCGGCGTCGTGCACTTCGATGACGGTCATGTTCGCGTCACCGCCGATTTGTCCAAGAAAATCGACTGGGAACAGAAGCAGCTTGCAGAAATCGTGCGTCGCATCGCGTCCACTGGCGACGACCCCACCCAGTATGTCGAGATCACTTATCGCGTTTCAGAAGCCAAGTTTAGCGCCTGGCCAGAAACGTTGAAAAGCGCCTTCGCCTCTGCCCGCACCCTCAAGACCGGCAAACCCGGATTTCGCCTTGCATTAATTCAGGAGTAACCGCTATGTTCAAAAACCATACCCTGCTCGACCGATTGAAAAAACAACACCCCTACCAATTCGAATCACTGCCAGCGCTGATCCCGGCAAATGGAGCCGAGGTAGCCATTGAAGATGCCACCATAGACCAGATCGCCTTGGCGGTCATTGCTCTGGAAAACGAGATTTGCCCAGTCAGACAACGCATAAATGCCCTGCACGAACTTTATGAACTTGCCAGGAAACGCGGTGCGCTAGGCGCTCATTGCATTGGAGATACCTTCTCCAAGGAGGGGCAGCCATGAGTCTCCCCATCATCACTGCAGACCAGCGCCTGGCCGAAAAGCGCGGCGTCAAGGGAGTTCTCGTTGGCAAAAGCGGTCTTGGGAAGACCTCGCAACTCTGGACCTTGAACGCTACAGCAACCCTGTTCTTCGACCTCGAGGCCGGCGACCTCGCCGTCGAGGGCTGGGCGGGCGACACGATCCGCCCCCGCACTTGGCAGGAATGCCGCGATTTTGCGGTGTTCATTGGTGGCCCTAACCCGGCACTGCGCGAGGACCAGTCCTACAGCCAGGCTCACTTCGACGCGGTCTGCGCGCGCTTTGGCGACCTGTCGGTTCTGGATAAGTACGAGACCGTCTTCGTCGACTCGATCACCGTGGCCGGGCGCTTGTGCCTGCAATGGTGCAAGGGCCAACCACAGGCGTACTCCGAGAAAACCGGCAAACCCGATAGCCGTGGTGCCTACGGTTTGATGGGCCAGGAAATGATCGGCTGGCTGACCCACCTGCAGCATACCCGCCGCAAGAACGTCTGGTTCGTCGGCATTTTGAACGAGGCTCTGGACGACTTCAACCGTCGGGTGTTTTCGTTGCAGATCGACGGTTCCAAGACCGGTCTTGAGTTGCCGGGCATCGTGGATGAGGTCGTCACCCTGGCCGAACTGAAGGCCGATGACGGCACCAGTTATCGCGCCTTCGTCTGCCACACGCTGAACGCCTGGGGCTTCCCCGCCAAAGATCGCTCCGGTCGCCTCGACCTCATCGAGGAGCCCCATCTCGGCCGCCTGATGGAAAAGATCGCCGGCCCTGCAAAGCCTGCCACCGAGCGACTCGATTTCGCACGCCCAGTACCCGTTTCCACCCCCGAATCCATTTCGACTCAGGAGTCCTGATCATGACCTACTTCGATTTCAATTCTGCTTCCGAACAGACCTCTTTCGACCCGATCCCCAAGGGCACACTGGTACCGGTGCGCATGACCATCAAACCCGGGGGTTTTGACGACGCATCCCAAGGTTGGACTGGCGGCTATGCCACGCGCAACGACAATACCGGTTCTGTTTACCTGAACTGCGAGTTTGTCGTGACAAACGGAGAATTCGCCCGTCGCAAAATGTGGTCGCTCATCGGCCTGCACAGCCCCAAGGGACCAGAGTGGGCCAACATGGGCCGGACTTTCGTCAAGGCGATCCTCAACTCGGCGCGTGGTGTTCACCCCAATGATAGCAGTCCTGTCGCACAGAACGCGCGCCGCATCAGTGGATTCGCTGATCTCGATGGCATCGAGTTTCTCGGCAAGGTCGATTGGGACAAGGACCAAAACGGCCAGGACAAGAACGTCATCAAGGCAGCCATTCAGCCGGATCACAAGGAATACGCCGCCCTGATGGGGCAGCCAGTGCGCATGCCCAGCCATGTGCACTCTGCACCGCAGAACGTCACGCCATCTTTGCCGGCGGTTCCCACCCGTCCCGCATGGGCACAATAAGGAGAACCTCCGATGATGCTGCGTCCACGGCAACGGGAATTCGTCACCCGCTGCGTTACGGCCTTGAAGGCCCACGGCAACACCCTCGGCGTGGCACCGACCGGTGCAGGCAAGACCATTTGCCTGTCCGGCACGGCCGGGGAATTTCTTCAACATCCAGATGCCAAGGTGTGCGTCCTGGCCCACCGGGATGAATTGACCGCGCAAAACCGCGCCAAGTTTGGTCGGGTCAATCCGAAAGTCAGCACCTCCGTGTTCGATGCCCACCAGAAGTCCTGGTCGGGTCAGGCCACCTTTGCCATGGTGCAAACCTTGGCTCGCAACCTTGAGCAGATGCCAACTCTGGACATGTTGGTGATCGACGAGGCCCACCACTGCGCGGCGCCGACGTATCGGCTGGTCATTGATTCCGTTCTCGCCAAGAACCCGCATGCGCTGATCTATGGCGTGACCGCCACGCCGAATCGCGGTGACGGCAAAGGTCTGCGGGAGGTGTTCTCCAATGTCGCCGACCAGATCCGGCTGGGCGAACTGATCCGTTCCGGTCATCTGGTGTCGCCACGCACCTTTGTGGTCGATGTTGGCACCCGCGACGCGCTCGATGGTGTTCGAAAACTGACCGACGACTACGACATGAATGCCGTGGCATCTATCATGAACACCACGCCAGTCAATGCTGCCGTCGTGCAGCACTGGCAGGAACACGCTGCTCGGCGCAAGACCATTGCGTTCGCAGCCACGGTTGATCACGCCCATGCCGTCTGCCATGCCTTCAATGCGGCAGGGGTTCGCGCCGCAGTCGTTCACGGCGAGATGACGCCTGCCGAACGTCAGGCCACTCTGGCGTCCTATGAAACCGATGACGTGATGGTGCTGGTAAATGTCGCTGTGCTGACGGAGGGCTACGACTACACCCCGACCTCATGCATCGTGCTGCTGCGGCCGAGTTCCTACAAATCGACCCTGATCCAGATGGTCGGGCGCGGTCTGCGCGTGGTTGACCCCGCTGAACACCCGGGCGTCATCAAGACGGATTGCGTGGTGCTGGACTTCGGCACGGCATCCTTGCGCCATGGCAGTCTGGAGCAGGAAGTCGATCTGGATGGCTTCGCCGGGGGCGGCGAGGCACCGACCAAACACTGCCCGCAGTGTGATGCAGAAGTGCCGATGGCCAGTCGCGAGTGTCCGCTCTGTGGCCACAACTTTGCCAAGCAGGTCGAGGAGACGCGCCATCAGATCAGCGATTTCGTGATGACCGAAATCGACTTGCTCAAGCGCTCCAACTTTGCCTGGTGCGATCTCTTCGGCGACGACTGCGCCCTGCTGGCTACAGGCTTCAAGGCCTGGGCGGGGGTCTTCTTCCTGAACGGACATTGGTATGCGGTGGGTGGCGCTGAAAAACTGCCTGCCCACTTGCTGGGTGTCGGTGAACGCACAGTATGCCTCGCCCAAGCCAACGACTGGCTCAATAAGCAGGAAATCGACGATGCCGCCCACAAGACCCGTCGCTGGCTGCAGGAGTCACCCACGCCCGTGCAACTGCGCTACCTGCCTGCGCCACTGCGGGCGGATTTCAGCCTGACACGCTATCAGGCCTCGGCGCTGCTGACCTTCCAGTTCAACAAGGCGGCCATCCAGCGCCTGGTGACGACTGCCAACGATGCGGTGATGACCGAACTTCTGGAGACTGCGTGAAATGTGCTGTGTGTTCCCGCCAAGCCAACGGTCTGGGGTATTTCAACCTGCGCATGCGACGCTCCGATCCCCGTCGCTACAGCGATCACTGGGTGTTCTGCTCTATGCGTTGCCAGAGCGCCTTCTCCAACCCGATGAATCGCCTGACTCAGTTTCAGGAGGACGCCGTGATTGATCCCAGTGACATGGAACTTGCTGCCATGCGATCCACACTCGCTCCGTTGGGTGAGTACGTCGCCTCCATCGGCATGGATCGCCCTCTGGCCGATTACGGCAAGGACGAGGTCCTGCGCCTCGTGGAGGTCGTGGTCGACGCCTATCAGGCCCACATGCTCGCCGAGCACGAACGCATGGTCGAGCGCGACCGCGCTTTCTTTGAACAAATCGCCAGCCGCAAAGCAGTTGCCTCGACCGGTGGCAACCACCACAGGATACCTTTTTGATGATTGACCTGAACCATCAACCAAAATTTCATGAGCAGGTGTCGGCGCTTTTAGATGCCGCCCTGCAAGCGGAGCGCAGTCAGCAGGCCCGTCGACGCTATCTAGGCGCCTCACGACTGGGCATTGCCTGCGAGCGCGCTCTGCAATACGAATACGTCGATGCGCCGATGGACAACGGTGCCGAGTTGCCCGGCCGGACCTTGAAGATATTTGAAGTCGGCCACGTCATGGAGGACCTTGCGATTCGCTGGCTGCGCCTGGCCGGATTCGACCTGTACACTCAAAAGACCAGCGGCGGTCAGTTCGGCTTTTCTGTCGCGGGTGGTCGCATCCAGGGTCACGTCGATGGCGTGCTGAACGGTGGCCCAGCCG
>JAEHJW020005279.1_pt1 | contig 24939 bp, 29 predicted proteins | sample 9271431 | NCBI WGS metagenome assembly JAEHJW02 | reverse complement strand
ATGCGCTTTAATCGTAAAACACTCGAAAGACTTTCCGCCACCCAGGATTGGGCGTGGAGCGGACGACATTTCCTGAAAGCGCAAAAATTGGAAATGCGGTTTGGAATTGTTGGTTTGGGTGTGCTTATGATGGTTTTTGCGGTTTTCGGCAATCCGCTGCCCTTCGAGATTTTTTTCGGTTCGATTCTTGCGGCATGGCTCTCGGCTATATTTGTGGAGAAAGCCGTCCGGGTGGCTGCGCGCAAAAAAATCAAAAAGGATATTGATTCGATTGCAGCTGAAAATGTTGTAGATGAACTTCTAGCTTCGCCCCCACCACTGCCAGTCGAAATCCTACTCCCGAAATTTCCAAAATTATTTTTGCCCCGCAGTTCGGCAAAAAAAAATAAACTCATCAACCACCTCGGCGCGGCCCTTCGCGCTCTCACGTTCGCTCCTTCCTTTCCTCGCACCCTGGCTGTATTCCCCCCGAAAAGTTAAATAACAATTTGTATTTTGACGATTCGCGGGAGAAGGATGGCCGCGAGCAATATTCGGTCGCCCTTCTGCCCTCGAGGAGAGCGACATGGATCTCACAAAACCGAAATTCGAAGGCGACCTTGGCCTCTCGCCAGACGCGCTCGTTTTTGCCAACCTGCACCAAGATATCTATTTGACGTTGGCGCAAGCAGCGCAGCACTTAAAGAGCGAGCCAGGGACGATCCACAATCAACTTTCAGACAAGAAAAAAAACCACCCAATCAAAAACGCTGGATTCTTCAAGCTCAGCGGAAAACTGGTAATTCATGTCCAGAGATTGGCAAATTTCTTGGAAGAACAAGAGCATATTAATCGGTTGGAGCGCCAAAATATACCTCGACGGCGAGGCGGCTTGACGAAGGCCGAGCAGATCGCCAAGCGCCAGGCTGAGGGGATGGCGTGATGGAAATCGTGACACCGAGAAAAAATAACAAGCTCATCGAAGCCGGATATCAGATTTCTGCTGAGTCTGCGGGAAGTGACAATATCGCTTTTACGCATTCGGTTCTATGCCAGGTCGGGTTACCGCGATCACGATTTGACGGCGATCGATTCATAAGGACCTCCGGCGAGGCATGGATCAGCGTGCAGGCAGGAAGTATAGATGAGGGGCGTGGGCCGGTCCCGCAACCCATCCCCTACGGGGCAATGCCTCGGTTAGCCATGGCTTGGCTGTCTACTTATGCGAAGCAGAAGGGCACGCGAGAAATTCCGATTGGAGACAGTGCCGCTGATTTTTTAAGGAAATTGGGCATGGACCATCAGGGAGCGCGCTATGTTACCCTCCGCCGTCAAATGCATGCACTTGCTGCATGTCGTCTACAACTGGGCTTCAAGGGGCGCACCTTCAGTGATACGCCTATCCAACAATTCGACGCATGGGTGACGAATCGGGAATCGAGTCAGCGAGCGTTATGGCCAGGGCACCTGGTGCTGTCCGAGCACTACTTCTCGGAGCTCGAACATTATAGTGTCCCGCTGGATAACCGAGCATTGATGGCGCTTCGCGGCTCGTCTCTAGCCCTCGATGTCTATACGTGGCTTTCGCATAGGCTTTATCGCATCGAGGGGCGGCCAGTAACAGTGCACTGGAAAGCTTTACGAGAGCAGTTCGGTCAGGAATACAAAGGCAAAGAACCAGGCAAAGATTTTCAAAAAAAATTCCGGCATGCCTTAAGTGACGTGCTAGCAGTCTATCCGCGAGCAAAAGTGAGGCAGATCACAGGCGGTTTGCTGCTGATGCCGTCACCACCCCCAATTCCACACAAAAATGATCGATAAATCGGACCCCCTATGCATTCACCTATCAAGAATGTGAACAAGGCTGTGGGCGGCGGAAGTTATCCACGTTATTTCCGACCCCCGTATTTCGTTAAATCGGGCCACCGCACGCCTCGAAATTACGTTAAATCGGTCCACCGGGATTCGTTATTTTGGCCCCCCCCTAAACCGATAGGTTATGCCGTTAGGTTTTTCCCTCTATCTTTCCCGATAGTTGGAGGCGATGCCCTAGTGGATAAATGTTCTTTTTGCCGACCAAGGATGAATGATCATGGCGCTTGACCCACTTGATACCCTCGACCGCGAAGATCGACTCTTCAGACAGTTAAGCAGTGCCATCACCCGGATGCGAACCAGCGCATCCCCTGAATTACGTATGGTGGCCGAACTTTTGGATTTGCTATTTGATGAGTTGGTCATGTGTCGTATCGATATTTTGATCGAGCTTTCGAGAAAGGTTCATTGATCGTTTGCCAACAAGCATCTTGTCCATTTGAAAACTGAGAGGAAAAACCATGAAAAAACTCAAACAATCAGCCTGGGCAGTCGGGTCGGCCATTGCAGCGGAAATCCGGCGATTTCATGACTATTTGGACCGCGCAAATGCGGAATGGGAGGCCGACCCGGAAGGTGTATCTCGCCGATTCGATGAGGCATTCAATTTATGGATGTGGCGAGGGATAGGCACCATGACGATTTGCGTCATCGTCGAAGCCATCGTGATGGGACTATGGCCATGATTCGCTTTCTCGCCGCACTCGTGGCACTGGGGCTTCTGTGGTGCGTAGCCGCTGATGCGGCCACGTGCCAGAAAACCGGCACAACTTGCGTGGACTCGACGCCATGTAAAACGATTTCAGGATATCAGGTTTGTCTTGCAGGCGTGCCGTTACCCGCAGGAGCCATTCCAACCTCAGCAACTTGTTGGAAATACCAGGATACCTACAACTGCATCAAACCTAACGCGGTGAACTACTGTCAACCGCTCATCAATGCCGCTCCTGCATGCTGGCAAACCAGTTCCGTTTGCTCGCAGATGGATGTCACTTTCGGCACCGGCTGCATGCAGTACACGCAGTCTTATCAGTGCAATAGCTCGTCCATGCCAACTGCTCCGACGAATACCGTGCAGCTCGCCGATACCTATACGCTTGTCTCGACAGGCTATGACACGTCTACCTGCCCATCTGCGACGAGTTCGAATTGTTCAATTGCATCGTCAACTTGCACGTCCACAACGCCATCGCCGCCACTGCCGCCAGGGATCAGCCCGACTGCCGCAGCTCCCGATGGCTGCTACCAGCAGACAACCACCTATGCCTGCACTGACGGAACCACCACAAGCGATTGCGGCCAGTATTCCTCAAATCCGAATTGCTCGCCTCAGTCATCGAACTGCGTCAACACCCTGCCGAATGGATCATGCGCGGTAAACCAGCAAACCTATAACTGCATGACTTCGCCAGCGACGACGACCACGACAGCCGATTGCAGTGGAACATCATTTTGTCAGGGCGGAAACTGCTTCAACACGGGCCACCCGAACGATACCGCCTTTGCCACGGCAACAGCCCTCATGGAAGCCGGTCGGCAGGGTGGTGTCTACAACCAGAACGGGGTGATTTTCTCAGGGGAGGCCGATAGCTGCCGAATTCGCTTGTTCGGGCTCGCCAATTGTTGCAAGACGAATGGCGGGGGATCGGGTTACAGCAACAATGCGGTCCTGGGGCTGGCACTAAATGTTGGCGGTGAAGCGTTGTCAGCTGGGAGCAGGTACACATATGACTCGCTTTACAACAATTCACCGCAAATGCTCCAGAACGGTTTCAAGGCGCTGACGGGGGCTGCTGGAAATACCCTAAGCAGCTTCACGCCATCGCTTGGATTGTATGGGGTTTCAATTTCCTATACGGGTTTTGCGGTTGGGGCAGTGAGCACTACGACGACAACCACGATTGCTCCGAGTTTATTTTCGTCACTCACTAGTGCGTACAACTCAGCAACTATGAGCACCGCTTTGGGTGCTCCAGGGACGCTGGGGGCAAATTTTACAGTATCTTTCAACCCCTACGCTTTCGCCGCCGTGGTTGTGATCGCCGTCATTCAGGATTTGACGAGCTGTAACAATGACGAACAGATGCTTGGGTTGAAGCAGGGACAAAACCTCTGCACCTATGTCGGGACGTATTGCTCGCAAAGCTTGAACCTGCTTGTCGGTTCGATCTGCATCGAGAACACCAATTCCTATTGCTGCTACAACAGCCTCCTGGCCAAGATCATCGAAGAGCAGGGAAGGGCGCAGATCGGCAAGGGGTATGGCAGCGCCCAGTCGCCGGATTGCTCCGGCCTGACCACGGCGCAGTTCCAGCAAATCGATTTCTCCAAGATCGATTTGTCACAGTTCACCGCGCAAATCATGGCCTCAGTCACGGGGCCGAACCAGGCCGGAATCACCCAGAACGCGACCGGCGTGATCCAGCAAAAAATCCAGAACTACTACAACCTGGGGCACCAGTGATTTTTCGAATCATTTGAAAGGACAGCGACATGAACAAATCACCGTTAACAATGATCGTGCTTGGAATAGGGCTGCTTATGGCTAGCAGCATATCCCTTGCATCTAACCTTGATCAGTACGCCAGCGTGAAGCCATTGCTGCTTCAGGCGCTCGATAATCCGGGCGCGACGATCCAGGGCGAAATGATCGGCCCCATTGCAGGGAAATTCAGGGCAACTACCAGGTCTACCGCACCTGTGATCGCAACCGTGACCACCATCAGGCAATTCAATCAGCCTGGTTGCAGCCGACTTAATCTTCGATTTGAACAGGCAAATGTCCTCGACATAAAAGTAAAGCCGATTACTTTTGCCATGAACATCGGGATCAACTACTGCAAGAACGGCGAGCCACCGCTTGAAGGGATGGACATTGGCAAGATTGTGCCGATGCTTAAACAAGGCATGTAAATCTGAAAAGGAAAAATCATGTTCAAGAAAACGCTTACCGCAACTCTCATCGCCGGTCTTTTTGCAAGCTCTATCGCCACCGCTGACGTGCAGTCTGAAATGCAGTCTTGGTTCAACAGCATGGGCGGATACAGCAATGTTACCGGGGCTCAGGTGGTGAACGGCCAGACTTCGACCACCTACACGGGGGGCAATTTGTTCGTCCGCACGCCGAATCAAAATTATCAGATTGCCGCATTTGCCCCGCCCAGCATTACGGCAGGTTGCGGCGGCATTGATGCGTTTGCCGGGTCGTTCTCTTTCATCAATTCCTCTCAGTTGACCGCTCTTTTCCGAAACATTGGAAACAACGCCGTCAACTATGCTTTCATGCTGGCCATCAAGTCGGCATCGGGCGAAATGGCCGATCTGCTGCAATATCTTCAAGATGCGGCTGCGAAGATAAACAGCCTGAATACCACTTCATGTCATGCCGCCGAGGGCATCGTCAACGCGGTTGGCTCGGCGATCACCGACAACAAGGAACAGGCCACAGCCCAGGGAACAGCGGCTTCTACAAATCTTTTCCAGGATGCAGCCGATGCGCTGAACCAATGGAATCAATCTGAACAGGCGAAGATTCAGGCCAGGAAAGCGGCCTCTGCCGCCGATCCGAATCTGAGCGCCGAATTGAATCCGGGGAACATCGTCTATGCCGCTCTGCAAAAGTCGAACGTTCCAACCGATTTGTATCCTCTCATGATGGGACTGACGGGAGCCATAATCATTCGCCCTGCCGGGGATGCATCGAATCCGGGTCATGATGCACAATGGTCCTATGTGCCGCCGACCAATTTGTCACTCGACGATTTTATTGGCGATCCGTCCGTTCAGACAACGACATCGCTGATGGTGCTGCAATGCGATCCATCGCCTGGTTGCATGAATCCTACGGCACAAGCGAAAAATGCCGATTCGCTTTCCTATGAGGTCAGCAAGACGATCACGGCAGGGATGATCAATATTCAGAATCGGGCAGCCCAGAACTTCAGCACCAGCGACATGACGCTGTTCACGAATACGACGATTCCGCTGTACAAGCTGGCCAGGATTGCCGCGATGAACAATAATCCGGCGCTCGCGGCTGACTATTCACAGGTGATCGCCATTGATCTCGCCTACAAGTGGATGATTTCCGTTCTGCAAAACATCCAGGCCGTGCTTGCGACAAATTCCACGACAGCCCACGCAACGGATGTAATTGATGCCAACAAACTCCTGACCGCGCAAATCGATAAACAGTTGCAGCTCGCCACCATCAAGTATCAGGCCGAATACACCAGGATTGCATCGACCATCACTCTTCAGCAAAACATGAAGAAGATCAACGATGAAATGATGGGTGCATTATCGCCATCAATTCAAAGCTCCGTCATGAAATTCAGCCGATAGCAGGGGGTAATGTGATCTACACCATCTACAGCTACTGGAACATCACCGAACTCACAGGCGTCTTCAACGCCATCGCCGCTTTGGTTGGGAGCGCTGATTACGGCGGAGCAATCAGGTTTCTTGCCTTGGTTGCCATGATGGCTCTCGCCATGGCAGTGCTGTCCGGTCGGGGCAGAATGGACGAATTTTGGCAGTGGACGCTTATGGCGGCACTCTTCAACGGATTCCTGCTCGCGCCAAAGGCCACAGTGCAACTTGTCGATAAGACAGGAACGAATCCGCCTGCCGTCATTTCCAATGTCCCCATCGGGCTCGCGGCCATCGCTTCCAGTGTCAGCACAATTGGTTATTGGCTCACGTCAGCCTATGAAACGGTCTATGCCTTGCCAAGCGACTTGAACTTCGAGGCGAACGGCATGATGTTCGGCCAACGTGTTCAGAAGGAACTCGATTACCTCAAACCTGCAACCGTTGCCTGGCAGAACGATTTCAACAACTATTATTCGCAATGCCTGGTCCCGGACATCCTGAACGGCACCCTCACGCAAGATCAGATCAATTCATCGAGCAATATATGGAGCTTGCTGGGAAACACCAATCCTGGCCTCTATGTGACGCTCTCCACGGTTGGGACTGTAAATTGCCCGGCAGCGTACAACGATCTGAACACAAGGCTGACGACATCTGAAGTGCCCGCCACGCTTCAGCAGCTTGCGGTATCGGAATTATCTCAGACGACCTCGCAAGCTCTTGCAGTGAATTCCATGAGCAACACCATCGTCGATTCGGCAAGCTATTTCTATGGTATTGCAACATCAGCCAATGCCGCCGTGCAGCAGGGGATGGTGTCAAATGCCATCATCGACGCGCACTGCAACATGCTTGCGCAAACCTCGAATACAGCGCTGGCCACTGAATGCCTGACCCAATCGGAAGGCTTCCGGCAAACCAATTCCAGCTATATCGCCATGGCGAACATTGCCCAAAGCTCCATGCCGAAAGTCAGGAATGCCATTGAGCTGATCCAGTATGCGATTTTCCCGATCATCCTCATCTTCATCGTGGTTGCCGGGCACAAGGCGCTTGCCGTCCTCGCAGGATACGTGAAGAGCCTGGTGTGGATTCAGCTCTGGCCGCCGCTCTATGCCGTGGTCAACTATATGATGAACGTCCATGCGGCATATTGGGGAAATGCCACGCAGGGCAACGCGATGGCGTTGCAGTATCAGCAGTGGATTACGTCGAGCAGCGTGTCCGACCAGGCCATTGCGGGCATGCTGGTGGTGGCGATTCCGCCCATTGCCTGGGGAATCGTGAAAGGTGGGGAGATAGGGCTTCAGGCCATTGGCAGCCTGGCCAGCCCGCCCCATTCCGTCGAGAAGCTGGCCACCCAGATGGCCGAGGGAAACTTCCAGAACGGGCAGGTGAATGCCGCCCCTCATGTCACGGCTGGCGCAGGGCTTCAACAGCATGTCAACGACAATGGATCGATCACAAACATCGCTGCTAATGGGACACGCACCTATGACAAGGGCGTTGCCAGCGACAGCATGAACTTCAAGGCGGAAAGTGGTTCCGCCTATGCAGCGAAACTGGCAACGGAATCGAAGACGGCATTTTCCAGTGCCGTTTCATCCGGGCAGCAGGCCGGAACCCAGTGGGCATCGAATTGGAACGACATCAGCAGCTTCATTCAGCAGCATGGCCATGACTCCGATCTGATCAGTGGAGACAACCTGCAAAGGATGGGAACCATCAGCAACGCTAACCAGGCGATGCAAACGATGACCCATAAACTAACGACTGCCAACGGGCTCACCCAATCTCAGGCGACGACCGTTACCGCAATGGCATCGGCTGGGTTGGCCACGCCAATAATCAGCGCGGAACTGAGGGCACAAGGCATGAGTAAGACTGAAGCCGATCATGTGGCGCAGGAAGCGAGCGATTATGCAACCCAGCATAGCCTGACTCAACAGACCAGCAATGCGCTCAACGCAATCAGGGGTCTCCAGTTTAGCGACAAGAACAGCAGCGGTGCTCGCGGGGCGCATGACATCAGCGCCGGATTTGCGAAGGCTCAAACATACCAGAACTCGGCCTCGAACGAGCTGCGCCGGTCGGAAGAACTGGCGAACAAGGCGGAATTGGTCAGGTCTGACCAGAATAGCCTGACCAATGACCGGACAACGCAAGTGGTAAACAGCATCATTGCGGCAAGCCGCGAACCGGGTGGTCTGACCTTCGGCGGGCATACCTATCACAACATGGCCGCCCAGGACATAGATAAGCTGATGCGCCAGGGCGACCCGGACATGCAGAACACTGTGAGAGCGTTTTCCGAGAAGTTGATGGATGCAGATGTACAGGCGCTTGTGAACGGCCAAATGCAGACAGAAAAGGGGATCAAGGCCGATTTCGACAAGAATTCCCTGGCAGCAAATGGGAAAGCGGCTGTTTTCGGAGCAAATGCCGGTAATCAGGGCGCTGTGCAGGCCGATCAAACAGACGCAGGGGTTACGCCTGGCCAGCATGTGGCCAATCCGATAGCTGGTTCTGTGGGCGGGATGCTGAATCAGACTTCAAGTGCCACAAAGCCAACGACGAGCACCAAACCATCGACAGACCCGGTTATGCCTGGCGGTATGCCAGCGGATACTGTCTCTGGAACCGTTTTGGGAGAACTGAATAATCCGGGCACAGTGATGAGAACATTCCACAATGCAGCTTCATCCGTTATACCGGATGCAACCAATCATTTAGCCGAAGAAGCCGAAAATAAATTGGGTATAGAGAGTGGTGCTTATTTCGAACAGAAGGCGGCAGAACGGTTTAAGGGAAGCGACACGCAGGCATTGATAGAAACAGGCATCGATTTGCTCGCTGTAGGCGACGGTATGGCTGAGGTTGGAGCTGTAGGGCGTTTTGCTGTGAAAGAAGCCGAACCCACAGCAGAGAAAGCCGCTGAAGTGACGGCAGATAATGTTGCCAAAACGGATTTTAGCAAGCAAGTCTTGGTGGGTGTCGGGACTTCGGAAGCCGACAAACTGATTACTGACACTTTGGATGGCTCAGGCAAAACCGCCGAGCCAGAAGCGCCAGTGCAGGCTGCCATGCCCTCGCAGCCCGCCCCGGCAGGATCGCCGGAAGCCGTGAAGCAACCCGAGCCCGAAGCGCCAGTGCAGGCTGCCATGCCCTCGCAGCCCGCCCCGGCAGGATCGCCGGAAGCCGTGAAGCAACCCGAGCCCGAAGCGCCAGTGCAGGCGGCCATGCCCTCGCAGCCCGTCCCGGCAGGATCGCCGGAAGCCGTGAAGCAACCAGAGCCAGAAGCGCCAGTGCAGGCTGCCATGCCAGCGCAACCCGTCCCGGCAGGATCGCACATGGAGGGCTCACAGAGTGGTGTCAGTGACGAGCTGGCAAGCTCGCTTGGGAAATCAAATCTCGGAAACTTGCTTGGAAGCGGCCAGGCATACGTGCCGCCAAGCGAACAGCAAGTGCATGGGGATGTGGAAGCGAAAGATGATGGAGACCTGCCGCCGCCAAGCAATTAGGCGAACGGCAAGCCAATTACCACTTGTGACTGGCACCAGCCCCCATTGTTGAACCGAGCGAGCCGTCAGAGACGCCTGTTCCATATCCCTGGGCGAAATCATGACCAAAATTCGAATTCATGCAGGAAGAATCGAACTCAATATTGGAATTCGTACTAGGTGTATCTATAGAATGTAAGAAATGGGGCCATCTCTGAATTCGCTTTCTTCTGACTGAATGCCTACCTGTTGGGTATAAGATTTTGGCGATTACTCGTCTACGAGCGGCCCGGATTTGCGGGAATAGCTGGGCGATCAGGAAGGTCAATACCGAGAGAAGGAGCCCGACTCTGGCATTGGTGATCAAGGTGATGCCCAGAATCGTGCAGCAGTACGATAACCATAATGCAATATGCTGCTTCTTGCGGGGGCTTTCATTGATCGATTGAATCACGATAAAGCTTATGGCCATCAGTATCAGTATCATCGTCATTTTGTCACCAGTTATGATTTTTGCAATTGTGAGGATGCGACAAGGTAGGCAGTGCGTTTCTTCTCACGCATGTCAGACAAGATAGTGTCAATCTGCTTTTCGGAGATTCTGAGGGTTAAAAGCCCTATTTCGGATTGAGCCAATACCTCGATTTCTTCCATATCGAGTTGAGCGATCCTGTTCAAAGCCGATGCGCTTAAGCCTGTCACAACATCGAAAGACACGTCTGCTGGCTTGTTTCTCGCCCGCTCTCTTGCGAGAATGAAAAATTGTCTATTCACTGAAATAATGTCTTTCATGACCCTATTCACTCCTCACTGAGTAGCATCAGGTTTTGCAGCGACAAAAGAGCTCGTGCCAGGCGATGCCGAAACCGCCGCTGGGGGATGGGGTGCCCATTCCTTCCCTTTTGCCGCCATATCGGCAGAAACCGGCATATCAAACGGCAGATTATTTTTCACATGGTATTTGTAGATGCATAGTTTCATATCCTCGATAACAGCCTTGTATCCGGCATAGAACAAATCCTCCGGCTTTTCTGGAACGTTCGAAGCCGTATAAATCTCGGCGCTCACTTGCGTTGTTGGGAAGTACCGGCCAAACCTCATTGTCCCGTTGACTTCGGCCACCCCACTTGGACTTGAGTTGCCGCCGTTGAAAATGCTGAGAAGATTGATCACGACACCAGCTCCACCCGCAATTGCAGCCCCGTTACCGCCAAATAGCCCACCAGCTTGTGTGAGCAGGTTTATACCGTTTCCGCCGATGGGCTCGCCCTGACGGGCCGCAGTAGCTTTATTTTGGGCTTCATTGATCGCCGCCGCAACCTTCGGATTTGGATTGACCTCTTTTTCCGCCCATTTGTCAGGCTCATCCGAATAGAACGATTTGCCACCGGAGTCAGAATTTATCCATCCGCCGACATTTATTTCGCATTCGGCGTTTTTATCGTCCGTGATTTTGAACCCTTCGTCTTTGAATAGCTGCAAGACCTTCTTCCCAAAAGCGTCATTGAGTTTTTCGATGCCTCTAAGATAACAGGGTGTTTCCTTGGAGAAGTTCTGTATATCTGCTGACTGCAAACGGTAGCTGTCGCTTATGATGGTGTTTTGGATTTGGGCATGTGCCTGGATTCCGAATCCGGCCAATACGAGCGCCGTGTGGCCCTTTTTAAAGGGCATGTTCATGACCGGGCCTCGACTTGTTGCCGCATGGCGGCTCGACAAGGTTGATATTCATCGACCAGCAATGCGAGAAGCGTTTGCGCTTCGCGGACTTCCTGAGACGGGCTACCTTCCATCAGTTCGATGGCCGCCTGGAAGGATTTGAAAACGCGCTCTTCACGGTCGATGATGTCGATCAGGTCTTGACTCATGTTTTTCTCCTCGGTAGTGGACGTAGTACTTCTGGAACAATCATTCACTCAGAAACAAATTGCTGACGGCAAAACTGATCGCGGCAGCCCTGCTCATGCCTCGCGCTTTTGCCCAGGCATCGACTTTGGCAAGCAGGGCGTGATCGATGGAGAGCGTTATGATGGCTTTCCTCCCCGCCGTTTTGATCTGCTTGGATGGTTCAGCAGATTTGCCATCGGGCGCTCCGGCAATGAATTCATCAGCCGTTGCAGGTTTCTTTGGGGGGGTAATAGCCATGATGTAGTTATTCCGTAAAGTTTACTGATTTTAGAGATTATCATAACGGTATATTGACGCAACAAACCGCCTTATCTCATCAGAAGCCTTTAGGTCTCGATTAGGCTCTTCCAGAATCCCTTTACCTCTTCCTGCCGCATCGGCAATCGCCTTCCGTCTACCGATGGATGTGCCCAGGTACTCGATTCCTTCTGGTATGGATTCTGCCGCTTCTGCATTGTCATTCCCACGGCTGTCAGCCATGGATAGAAATGCCAATGCACGGATATCTCGGGTTGCCCTGGCCTCTTCGAGCAGTCGTGCCATGTCTTCCAGTGCCCATACGTCGAACGAGCGCGGGAGAAACGGGATCAGAACTAGATCGGCAAGCATCAGCGCAGCCCGGAGTGCCGTGTTATCCCTTCCACCAGCATCGATGATGATGTCATCGTATCGACCTTTCGCCATTGTGACTTGTTGGCGAAGTATCTGACCGTCAGGGTAATGAGCGGCAGCAATGGCGGGCTCCCATTCCCTGTTTGCCAAGGCCGTGATCAGTGAACCTTGTCGGTCTCCATCGACGGCAAGCACGGAGCGGCCTTCGAGAGCGCGAGAAACAGCGAGATTAAGTGATGCTGTCGTTTTGCCAACGCCACCTTTGGTATTCAGGCATGACACTATCATAATCGCTCCAATGCATGATTGACGTATTAATAGTATCACAATTACGTAAAAATAGTATCAATATACTGTAAAAGTAATGTAATCAATGAATAGGCACTCCGAAAGCTCATCGTCAGGATAAGCCTGTAAAGCGTATGACAAGCCAAGCTTGGTATGCAGCCAAAAAGTCGCAATTGTTCCTGGAGCATTACCGGGGCATCCGGGGCGGTAAATTTTGGTTCTTCTTTGCTTGTTGACAAACATAGGGATCAGATTTAGCCTATTGCTATCAATTCACTTGCTTATTGCAGTGTTGACGAAGGTAGATGGCCTTCTAAAACAAGCAGACCTGGGACAAGTCGCCCAGGACCACTTCAGTCGTCAGGCTGATCGAATGTAGTTGATATTCACCCAAGCGGGACGCTATTTCCCGCAAGGGCCATGGTGTCCCTTTTTCTTGTTTCAAAAAGGAGGCACCTTGTTATGCTCATTATGCTCATATTGTGTATTGTTACTGGTATCTATCTGCGAAAGGAAGGTAGCGGCAATGGCAACTGATTCGCTGGTAGCCTTTGGTCTGGCAACCTTCATTTTGCTGTTGATCTCGATCTACGCAAAGCATCATCGTGCTGAAGATCGTCATGGCAAGAAACATCAGGATGACGTAAATCACGCCTGATTGCGTTTAACCATCGCCGGGAAACCGGCATCATCCAGATCGGTTGATCTTCAATCGATCCCAGTATTTCGTAGTTCAACCCTTGCGGGACATCACTTCCCGCAAGGGGCATGGTGTCCCTTTTTTTTACGTTTCATCGAAAAGGAGATACATCATGCATGACAAATTCATCAATATTTCAGCCGACGAATATCACGCGGACAAGACGGCGGTAGGGCATTCAGCCTTGGTGCGTATGCTCCGGTCGCCTGCTCATTTCGCGGAATACATCAACGAGAAGATCGAACCCACACAGGCTATGCAGTTCGGGACAGCGGTTCATGCCGCTATCCTTGAGCCGTGGCTGTTCGAGACCACCTATGATGTCGTCAAGGAAGAAGTGTTCGCTGGAACCCTGCAATCGTTTGACGATTACAAGGCAGCGGCGGACAAGTTGGGTGTCGCTTACGGCGTGCCTGGCAAGGACGAGCTGAAGGCGGCGATCAAGGCCGCTGATGCAAATTCCGAGTTTCGCTTCAAGGACGATGTTCAGGCTGAAATGGCGCGGTATTCCCTTGGTGCCTTCGAAAATACCTTGCAGTCGATGGATGACTACAAGGCAGCGGCGGCACGCTTGGGGGTTGATGCCAAACTCAAAAAGGACGAGCTGAAGGCGGCGATCAAAGCTGCTGATGCAAATTCCGAGTTTCGCTTCAAAGAAGATGTGCAGGCTGAACTTGCCGCAATGACCCAGGAGAAACTTGCAGGAGCCCTGCAATCGCTTGACGATTACAAGGCAGCGGCAATTACCTTGGGCATTCGTGTCGAGGCGCTGACAAAGGACGAGCTGAAGGCGGCGATCAAGGCTGCTGATGCAAATTCCGAGTTTCGCTTCAGGGATGATGTTTTCGAGGCGGTTTACGGCGAAAAGATCATCCTCACGGACGAGCATATGCAGGCCATCATCAAAATGCGGCAAAAAGCCCTATCCCATAAAGGAGCGCGAAAGTTGCTTCAAAAGGGAAAGCCGGAACTGACTGCATACTGGGACGATCCGGTAACTGGGATTCGTTGCAAGTGCAGGCTGGATTTTCTGATGGACGATGGTAAAACCTTGACCGGCATTCTGGATGTCAAATCCACACTGGATGCCAGTATTACCGGGTTTGCCAGATCAATCGGGAAGTACAGCTACGATCTGCAAGCAGCTTTCTACACTGATGCTGTAAAGGAACTGACGGGTTTGACTCTGCCTTTCTACTTCCTGCCCAGCGAGAAAAACGGACCTCACGAGGCCGCGGTGTACAAGGCAAGCGCAGCAATGATCGAGACGGGCCGAAAGAAGTATCGCGCAGCATTGGAGCTTCTTCAATGGTGCCGCGAGCATGGCGAGTATCCTGGCTATCAACCGTTCGGTGACATCGAGGAAATCGATCTGGCGAAATGGGATGGCTTCGATGACGAGTAAGTGAAAGTGAAGTAATTTCAACCCATACGAGGGGGGCATCATTTCCCGCAAGGGAATTGGTGCCCATTTTTTTGCCAATTTGTCGCTTGCAATCTTGAACAAACAAGGAGGATTCAACATGAGCGAAGCTGATAAACAACTCGTTCCAGTGATGGAAGGAAAGATCGCGGGTGTGTCAATGCTGGTGGTGGATGCGCGTGAGCTGCATTCCGTGCTGGAGGTTGGGAAGGACTTTACCGACTGGATCAAGAATCGGATCAAGGCATACGGATTCGAGGAAGGAAAGGACTTCGAACTGCGCTCCCCCAAACGGGGGAATCAAACCGAGGGGCGCGGAGGAGACCGTCGTTCCGTTGAATACTGCATCACTCTCGACATGGCAAAAGAGCTTGCCATGGTGGAGAGGAATGAGAAGGGGCGAGCGGTTCGCAAGTATTTTCTGGACTGTGAGCGCCGGTCACAGCAGTCGTCGGCTGCATACCTGCTGACAAATGGCCAGGTGCTTGATAATGTTTGGCTTTACGAGGGCGGGGCGGCGGGGGCGCTTGCTGCCGTATCATCCAACCAGGGATGGCGGGATGGGTACATTTGCTTCATCAAGCGACGCGATGGCAAGATAAAGGTCAAGTCGAGCAACCGGATCGGCGTCTATATCGCACGGGAAAGTAATTTCGACCGTGACGCGGTGTTTTTGCTCACCAAGGCGATGGGGGGATACAATGAATTTCGCCGGATGGGCTGTGAAATACTCGCTCTAAAGGTAAACATGCCGGCGAAGTACGAGTTCTATGGCGCGACCTTCGCCGACATCAAGGCCGTATTTGAGCCGATCCTGGTTGGACGCAACAGGGTTGTGCAGAAGCTGGATTCCGCCGTAACGGGCGCTTCAAATTTCACGATTGAAGGTATCGATGACGAAGTTGGCATGCTCATGGTGAAGAATTTGGTGAAGCACTACAAGGCGGTGGTTGCAATCAGCCCAGCGATAGAGGACGAAAACGCGCTTATCGCCGGTGGCGCGATGGCGATGCTGTGGGGTCTTTTCAAGCGCGATATCGCCCAATATTACCGGGGCCGTAAAGAGGGGGCGCATTGAGGTCATTCAGAGATTTCATACCCATTTCTCAGTCTCATACGCACAACCTTTTCGAACTGACGGTGCGCATCTTCCTCGTTGAGGAACACTTGCATGCAGGAGCCATGCCGGTTGTTTTGCAGTCCGTACCAGTAACGGGTCAACACAAGATCGCCGAGCAGATCGTGCTCAAGCTGCAAAATATAGCCGCGTTTCCTGGTCTCGAATTTCACCAACATAATCCCTCCCACTGGGGAATCAGGCCGATTTTCCTGGCACTTTATTCATGCGGTGCCAGGATGCTTTTTTCCAAGCCGATATAATTTTGGAAATACCAACACGATAACGGGGAAAAATAATGGCATTACTCAACTATCATTGCGATGATACCATGTATCGACACGATAACGGGGAAAGATGCTAGTATTACTCAACGATAATTATTTGGGTATTGAACTCGTGCTGATCGTGATGAAATTCATGGAATACCAACACGATAACGGGGAAAAATGCTAGTGTTACTCAACGATCATTCTGGAATGATAGTTGTGATTTGCTGGCAGATTGCAACGGAGTAAGAGTGTTGGGATTGGCTACCCTGGACAGGCTACCAATTGAGCTGTGAATCTTTACGGAGGAATGTGGGCGGTGACAACAAATCCCGAAATCAAGGAAGCCCTGGAAAGGCGCATGGAAGAATTGCACCATGAGGTTGAGAGTATAGCAGAACGATACTGGGCGGCGGTGCTACGCATGGAAGGGGAGAGGCCAGGTGTGCAGAACCGGAACAGGCTCAGGTTGAGAAGCATCAAGGATGGGAATTCGGTACGGTCTGAATGGTATGCGGTAGCATGGGTAGGGAAGGGGAAGGATGGAAAATTCTTCGACAAGAAGGAGGCGATCACGAAACCTGCCAGGTCGTTTGGCTATACGATCAGCAAGCTGCACAAGTACGCACATGAGTGGGAGAAGGAGATAGTCGAGGAAACGGAGAATCGCCTGGTCGGGATTCGACAGGAGGCATATCACCTGACAAGGGCGCTGTTGTCGGTTGGCTTTGCGATGCAGGCAGAGAGCAAGCGTCGGGCGGTAGCTTGACGATGGGCGGCTCTGCCATCACAGTCATTCGCCCGCACCTGAGGTTCTAGCCGTTGGCGAAGGGTGTGTGGATTATCAAGTGAAGTAGCGATATGTGGTAGTTGATGTACAAAACGAACTAGAATAAACCCCGCTGAGTAAATTGCAGCGGAGTTTTCTTTCGCCCTGAACATTATGCCCGCGGTTGGCCAGGAGCAGTCAGTACCTAATTCGACAACTTGTTGCGGCATAGAAGGGCGAGTCTGGTGCGGGCTACGCCTTTGCCGTCCCTGTTGGCCGTGAGGCAGTCACTTTCCGGCTGGCGTGCACGGCCAGCACGTTCTGCACGAAGCGTATGCCTGTCGTCCGTGCGCTGAATGCGGTAATCAGATACTGGCAAAGGAACACTGCCGCCGATATCAGAATGCGTGTCGCATCAATGCCTATGAGGTACATGGCAATGGGCAGCACAGGCACCAGCAATAGCGACATTGCCGCGATGTCGCGGAATAGCAGATAGTTCTTGTGGCTGTCTGCGACCGAGGGGTCCGAATCGACCTGCTTGTACAGGACGTACCACTTGGCGTTCTGTTCGTGCGGCTCTGCGGGAAACGCTCCAACGTTCTTCTTCAATTTCGCCAAGTCGATGCGGTGATCCGCTGGCGCGTACACGGAGAACGCGCGCGATCCGGGAAGCGGGAACTTGAGGCGCCAGAAAACCAAGATAGCCTTGTGGTCGGCCGAGATCAGTGACGACAGGATCAAGACCGGAATCGGCAGCAGGACCGAGAGGCTGGTTCGGACGGCCGCGATGGAGGTCGGCGTCAAGTCTTGGATCGCCGTATGAAAGGCGAGTACCAGGAGGATCAGGACATCGAGAACGAGCGTCGCTACGAGCCATGCAAGGTTGCGACCCTTCAACGTCTTGCTGCTGTAGTCTTTGGGGTCTCTCATCCGTTGTTCTCGGTGTAGATGTCGAAGTTACCAAATTCATCGACGACGAATTGAATCCACCCATCGCGCCGCGTCGTCAGTACATGCCGCTGCTTGCCTGTCGTCTTGACCGAAACGCCGTTCGGCCAATGATCGACCACGCGCTGGCGATACGTCTGCGTCATGCGTTGCGTGTCGTGGACGATCGCCTTATCGGACATCACGATGGCGAGAGGATGGATGTAGTTGAATAGCGCCTCACAATAGCCGTTTTCGCGTCCGTGATGAGAGGCCACGAGCACGGTCGTCCCGGCCAACTCAGCACGAAAGTCCGGTTGCTCCAGCAGCGCGAGCCAGCCGTCCTCCTCAAGATCGCCAGGGAACAGAATCTTGAAGGTTCCGAACTTGAAGAATGCAACCAGGCTTAGATTGTTCGTGTCGTAGAAGCGTGGCGTCGAGTTCCAGAATGTCTTTACCGTGATGCCGCCCATGTTCTGATCGAATGGAGTATCGACCGGATAGACGTAGTTGGCGTGAAGGTCCAAGTATCGCTGGATGTCGTCGGTCAACTCGCCACCGACCTCCTTGATTATTTTCATCACTTCGGGCGACACGCTGCGGTTGCGAATGAAGGTGGAGACCGCGATTCCCTCGCGCCACAGATTGTTCAGATCGCTGATGTGATCGAGGTCTGCATTGGTGACGAACAGGTAGTCCAGCACGCTCCGCTTCAAGTAGTGCCGGATGTAGGTGCTCGGTTTCCAGCCCGTTTCTTGATTGTGACCGGAGTCGATCATCGCGAGCCGGCCTTCGATTCCCTGGACCGAGAGGTGCGTGAGCATGGCACATGCGCCATGCTGCACATCCCATATTTTCAGAATCATCTGTCCGGACACGTCACTTCACCTCGCCCTGAAGGACTTGAAGATCGTGCTCGCCGACGATGAGCTGGACGGCCGGCAGGCCGTCGTCGGACATCCCAAGCGCCAACTGAATGAGTTGCATCAGATCATGCCCACTGGGCGAGGCGGAGTGGCCGGGTGGGTGGCTGTGCCATTCGCCGATGTAGCTGACCATGCCGGCCGTGCGCAAGCTGGCATCCTTCGCCGCTTCGGCCAAGCCAGTGATACCGCGCTCGAAGGAATCTCGACTGGCTTTGCTGTCGGGCGGAGCCGGCAGTCCGGCGACGATCACCACGGCTTTGATGTTGAAGTCGTAGTAGCCGAGCAGCACGCCGCCGGTCTCGTTTGGGAAAGCCTGGCGGCGCAGCTCCCGTAGTTGTTGTTCGACGCCATCGTCGATGAACACGTCAAGGTCGTCGAGCGGGATGCGCCTCTCTGGCAGAACGGGGACATCATGCACTGTGATGGCGCCGCTCGCCGGGTCTCGTTGCCACGTGCGTATAAGGGCGTCCTTATTGGTCGTCGCGGCCTGAACCTGTTCGGCCAGCGTGCTCGCTTGGCCCAGGATGCGCGAGTACGGCAGAACCGCCGAGATGTCGCGGCAACTCGCGCCGCTCCAGAACGTGTTGGCGTGACCGCTGAGGTGAGTTCTGCCCCAGTCCTCTTGAATCAGGGCGCGGTAATACTGGGCTTCGAGCGTGCGCAGGCGGTGCGCGCGTTCGGCATCCTCCACAAGCAGCACTGCCGCGTTGCCGTCGGGTGTGATGAATGCCGAGCAATGGCGCGGCAGCGTATCGACCCCACTTGCCGCACGCGGATATTCGAGAGTTGTCGAGGCATCGACCACAAGACTCGCGGCGGCGAGCGCGTGCGCGACTGACTCCAGCGCAAGGTCGGTGGCATCGGCGACGATAGGCACTACTTCGGTCGCGCCTTCCGTCGCACCAGCGTGCAGTCCGGCGACGACCGTCGCTTTCGTCTCGCCGATGTGTTGTATGTAGGCGGCGTGCCTTGAGAGGTTGTGGGGTTTGATGTGATCCTTGTCGATGACCGTCCAGCGCCCCCAACCGCTGCGTCCCCACAGGTTGAGCAATGCGCTGCCGAGCGATCCGGCTCCGATCAGGACGGCCTTCGGACCTTCGTCAAAGATGCCCGACTGGCGTCTCGCGGCCGCCGCATCGTTCTGCACCAGTACGTCCATCGGCAAGACGGGCTGGTTTTGCCACGCCGTCGAGGGCTGCTGGTTCATCACGTCCTTGAAGTAACGCCCTTGGTGTATCAGCAGTGCGCCGGTGGCGACGCCGAGTTCAAGTGCGCCGATCGGCACGAGGAACGCCCGGTGCGTGATGCCGTCGGGTTCCGCGTCGGCGCTCCGTTTGATCGGAATGTGAAGCAAGATGACCGTGGCCTTGTCATCGGCCGAAGCGGCAGCACCGGATTCGCCAACGCTGTCTTGTAGCTTTGCTCGCAGCGGCGTGATGAGATCCACATTGCGCTGTGTCAGCAGGTCTGCCAACTGCCCGAGGGTAGCGGGATCACGCTCAACGAAGCCATGCACGATGGGCGGCAGCGTCAACTCGATATGGGCAAAGGTCTTTGCCTGCGGCGCACCTTTCGAGATCGGTTGCAGAAAGCAAGTGAACCCTTGATCGGGGCGTTCTTCCTGCCGCAGCACCATGAAGCGTAACGCCGGGTTCTTGCGCAATTCGGCCAGATTCCACGGCAGGACCAGTTCGTACTTGCTGGCGAAGAACAGGTGCTCAACCGGCTGGTCAGCCGGGTGCAACTCGTCACGAGCACTCATTTCCAGCCACCACTGGATGCGGCGCAGGAACGCCGCAGGTGTCCAGGTGCGCAGCACCGCAGCAGGCGGATCGAAGTACAGGCACAGACTGGCCGGCGCACCGTGTACACCCTGATTCTGGTGCATCAGAATCGGAAAATCCTGACGCAGCGCCAGGACTTCGATTAGCCGCTTGGGGTCGTTGGGGACGCACAGCGCCAAGCGTTCCCGGTAGCAGATGCCGACTGGATTCTTCGGAGGGATGCCATCGCACTCAACTTCGACGATCAAGCATTCGAGCGTCGCCGCGCCGTCTGCGGGATGCCGCAGAAGCTGGATTAACGAATAGTCGCGTTGCCGCTGGACGGCATCGAGCAGCGCGCGCGCACGCGGAATGGTCAGTGCGTCGGCGCTTCCGACCTCTGTGACATTTGCCAGTTCGTGGTACGCATCGGTCATCAGCCAGCTCGCGGGGGCCTCGATGCCAAAATGGCCGGCGCGCCGATGGTTGCCGAACGCTTCCAGGTCACGCCGGCGCTGCCGATCTCGAAGACGATCGGCTCGGGCTTGTTGGCGTTCGGCTCCTCCATCGTGACCAGGAACTTGCGCCCGCCGACTTCCTTCAAGTAGCGCTCATACGCCTTGCGGGCTTGGATGTGCGGGGGTTGGACCTGCTCATACGAATCCTTGACATCCGGGATCGGCTTGCTGCAACTGACGATGTAGGCATCGGATTTTCCCATCAGCAGCAGGTCCTTCACCAGCGGCGCGGGGACCGTTTCGTCCTTGCCCTTGTCCTCGTTTAATGCGCGATAGCTGCAATGATGCGGGATGTTGAACAGGTCCCACGCCAGGCGATCCTCGTTCTTGTGGTAGCGCGTCGTGCTAACGATGTCTTCCAGATCACCGTATTCCGCGTCGCCGATCTCTAGATAGTCGTAGGTGGCGCCGTCGGCATTGAACCGCACGTTGAACACCAAGGCGGCGCTGTTGCGGATGATGTCGCCGCCGTCGCAGTGCTTGATGAAAGGAGAGTGGCAGAAGAACTCGACGCCATCTTTCGCCTGCGTGAAGCCGGGCACGATCGTGCCGGCGTCGATAAAGAGGTGATCGCGCGCGGATGCCGATTCGCCGCGGGCTTTCAGCAGCGGCTCCAGCCAATCGACCAATGCCTGCGGCTTCGAGAAGACGAGGATGTCCTTGCCCTCCAGCAGACGGTGCCGCGCCTCTTGGCGAAGCAGAACGTATTCCTCGGTCTGATGATCGTTGTCCGCTTCTTCAAGCAGCATCGCCGCCGGCACCCACAACTCTCGAATCTTGATCCGCCCGTCGCCTTGGTACTTCTTCGCGTGCTGCAACTCGAAGAACTCGGTGCTGCCTTGGATGTGATCGAGGTCGGCGTGCGTGAATGCGACGACATCGAAGTAGTCGCGGTTGGCGGCCTTCAGGTCTTCCTTCAGCCGAGCCTTGAGGTCGATTTCCGGCGTGTGGGCGTCTTCAGATTTGTCGCGGTTGCAGAAGTCGAACAGAACGCGACGTCCTTTCGCTAGGACGATTTGGGTCGTGTCTCCGTTACCGACCGGATAGAAAATTGCGTGATGGATATCTGCCACAGCACCTCCCATTTCGATTGGGATTGATGGCAGGCTATTAGCACTCTGCCACCGAGAGTGATAAAACTATATATGTATTCTGAGTTATTGTCAAAGCACAAGATATAGTATATCAACCACGTTTCTCCGGGGTTATTGTAGACTTTGTTGTTCCCAATAAACTGGATTAGGGCAGTACGGCCCTGCGGGCGTGAGCACATACCGGTCAGCGAGGTTGACCTGCCTCCGTCTAGGCATACTAGGGGCGTGTTATTGCTATCTGATGTAAACGGTGTGCGGCTGACTCAATGGCAAGGCACCTGGAAAGGTACGGGGCGAAGTAACCAATTCTCCTTCATTCCATGTTTACCTGATTTTGTCGAGTAGATCACTTCTTTGATGGTGATGCGTCGGCGGGGTTTCGGAATGGTTCGGCGCGTTTTGTGCTGTTCTGGGGTGATTTGCTGATCTGGGTATGGTTCGGTGGGGTGGAGCCTTAAAATCGATTCTATGGCGTTTCTCGCCCGTTTCTGGCTGCTTTGATTGTTGTGGCCTCCATCGGCTATAAGCATCCCAAAGTGACGCGGGTAATCTGCAATCCCAGGAGCTACATGATGCAGAGTGGGAGTATGGAAAACAGTCAGTTCCGTCCTGATTTGGTGGTTGAGGTTTCACGGAATACTGGAAAGTGCAGGATCGCCTGAACCCTACAGGTGCAGAAAACAATATATTCGATTATCATCAATTCCCATGACCAAATCCGAACTAATCCAGATTATTGCCGACCGGCAGGAAATTAGCCTGGGAGATGCAAGTCTAGCCGTGAACGGCATTCTTGATGCCATTGCCAACACCATCTCTGAGCAAAGGCGCGTCGAAATTCGGGGGTTCGGAGTTTTTGGGGTGACTTTCCGAAATCCACGAAAAGGTCGCAACCCGGCCAACGGGAATTCTGTGGACGTGCCGGGGAAATTCGTTCCGCGCTTCAAACCGGGAAAGGGTTTGGCAGACATGCAGCCAAAATGTCGCAACTGAGCTTACCTGTCTTTTACAACAAGCGGCCATCAAGCTAGAATCGGTTAGTCATGAGGAGGATAAGTCATGAGCCTTGCACTCGGAATGATACTGTCGGTGGCCATTATCGCCTATGGAGGTGCCAGTATTGCTGGCTTTCTGATTTGGTTACAGAAACGCGATGGGGCTAGAAATAAACCGCAACAAGACGTGAGGCATGCCTGATATGACGCTCGCTACTGGACTGATCCTGATGTGTGTCGAACTATCGCTCGGTGCAATTGCGTTTGTCGGATTTGCTCTATGGATTCGCAGCAAAGACGAAGATGCTGATCGGCCACAAGCCTGATTGAGTGAAGGAGGGAAACGAAAATGGCGATTGAATCCCAAGTCGTTTTGATTTTGGCGACGGCATTCCTTGTCGGGTTGTCCTGGTATGCATCAAGCCATCGCGCAGAAGACCATCGAAAGAAACATCAAGATGAGGGCGTCTGATATGAGTGATTTTATCGAAGGATTCATCAAGGGTGCCAAGGAAACGCCGCGCATATTTTTTGCTCCGGCAATTGCCGTCTGGTGTCTACTTTACGATACAACCGAATCTCTGGTTACTCGCCGATAGGAGAAGACCTCATGAGCCTTGAAACCGGATTGATTTCGTTTTGCGAGATCGCCTCACGTACAACACTTTACAAACACATCGGCGTTATCACGCCGCGCCTATGAATGTTGAGACGAAATGCATCAACAATCCGGCCTTTGTTTGATTGAGCGGGAACTTGCCAATGACGGTTGACGTGGCCGCTACATTCGCATTGACCGATTCACCGAGTCGTCGGATGGCCGCTCGCGGTGGCGACCTTGACATTGTTGCCAGCAAATACGGCGAGGCTTTCTCGGACTACGTCGAGCGCAACACAACCACGCCACTTCTCTTGGCTGGCGATGCATTGAAGGTGTTGCGCGCGATGCCCTCTGAATCAATCGACTTTGCTATGACATCTCCGCCCTATTGGGGGAAGAGGGAGTACGAGAGTGGAGGAATCGGGCTAGAGGATGATTGCCGAGACTTCGTGAAAAACTTGGCTGCGATCTTCTTGGAGCTGAGAAGGGTACTCAAATCGACTGGCTCCTTTTGGTTGAATCTCGGGGATACCTACAGCGACAAGGGATTAGTCGGAATTCCTTGGCGGGTAGCTTTCGAGTTGATCGACAATCAAGGCTGGATTCTTCGTAACAGTGTTGTGTGGAACAAGCTCAAGGGCGGGATGGATAACAGCAAAGATCGCCTCGGCAATGTGCACGAGAACGTCTTTCACTTCGTGAAGCAAGCCAAGGGCTACTACTACGATGCCGACGCGATCCGATCTAAGCCTCGTGAGGCCAGAGTTGTAAATGGGGCCGTTGTATCCGCGACAGGTGTTTCTGGCGTCCGGTACAGGCGGCAGATCGAGCTATCGACCGCCCTTGATGATTCCGAGAAGAAGGCCGCGTTTTTGGCTCTAGAGAAGATGCTGGCGGATGTCTCTGCTGGGCTCGTATCTGACTTTCGCATGGTTATCCGTGGTCAACAGAGAACGACACATTCGGATAGCGAAAAGGTATCAGGACGAGCCAAGGAGCTTAGGGACAAAGGATTCTATTTTCTCAAATACCATCCCAAGGGGAGCAAGCCTTTTGATGTATGGGACATTATCCCGGAAGATACCCAGCGCAGGGAAGCTCACTTCGCACCCTATCCAATCGACCTCTGCCGCATTCCATTGCTCGCCACATGCCCCGAGGGAGGGATTGCTCTTGATCCATTCTGTGGGACGGGGACAACCCTTGTTGCAGCGAGCAATCTTGGACGTAAGTCTGTAGGAATTGACATATCGCGCCGCTATCTAGAATTAACGCAGGAAAGGTGTGATTCACTGTTA
>JAEHJW020001381.1_pt1 | contig 24959 bp, 28 predicted proteins | sample 9271431 | NCBI WGS metagenome assembly JAEHJW02 | reverse complement strand
CTCCCGTCGCCTCCACCATTTTACTGCCATGTAGCATTGTGGTAATGCAGCTGACTGTTAATCAGCCTTATGTTGGTTCGAGTCCAACCGTGGCAGCCATTTTTGTAATAAAATTTTAAACTTAAATTAAAAAATGATAAATAATAAACAAAAAATTGATCAATTATTAAAAGAATCAAGACAAATAAAACAACAAGAAATTATCTTTATAAAATCAAGACAACCGTTTAATTCAATATTATTTTCAGAAATGTATAAATATTTTTTAATAAAAAATGAATTAGAAATTTTTTTTAAAAATTGGAAATTTAAATATATTAGTAAATGGAGAATTATATATGATACAAAATTGTGAAAATTGTTATAAAAGTTTCATTAAAAAAGCAGATGAGTTTGGTGGAATTGTTTCTTGTTTTTCTTGTGATGAAGATTCTTGTGAAGAGAAAATTGTGATATCATCATTTAAGGAAAATAAGAATTGCAAAAATCATTTTTTCTATAATGATTTATTATTTTTTTCAAAAGATGAAAAATTTAATAAAGTTTATAAAAAAATATTTCAACCAAATTTTATAGAAGATGAACAGTTACTTAAAATAGTTAAACCTGAAACAGGTGAAACTATTGCACATATTCAAGCTAAATATGGTTGGATGACTGATATTTTAGGAATACTTAAATTAAAAGATAATAATGATTGGACAGTAGCACATGAACAGGCTAAAAGAGGTTGGTTAACCTCAAATGAAGAAATACTTATGTTAAAAGATAAAGATAATTTATTAGTAGCTGAATTAGAAATCATAATGAATGATTATTTTACAGAAAATATTGACATTTTAAAAATGCCAAATTGTCAAAATAATAAAACATTAGCACATATACAAGCTTCAAAAGGATGGAAAACAGAAAATAAAGAATTATTAAAATTAAAAGATGAAGATGGAATAAATGTAGAAGAATATATTGTTAGAGCAGATAGAATTATAAGTGCCTATGGTTTCTATTTATAATTTTTAAATTAAAAGGAGATTATAATGAAAGGTCTGGATGTAATAAAAGCTTTATTGAATAACGAAAATATTACTCATGATGATTGGAAAGAAGATTGTTATATTTTTTTAGATAATAGAATTATTTTATTAAATTGTGATGGTGAAATATTAAATTTTTTTGATAATAATCATTTTGATTTTAATGATGATAAATATCATATATATAAAGGTAAAAACAAAGTTGTTAAATGTATAGATTGTAAATATATAGGTGATTTATTTTTTCAAAATCTTAATAATACTAGTACAAGAACTTTAAATAATTTATGTGAAATGTTTAAAAATGTTTATATGAATTCTCTTGAAAAAAGAGCATGTGATAGATTTAAAGAAACAGAATATAAATGGGTAAAAGATCATTGTGAAAAATATATCGTTGAACTTAGAATTTTACAATAAATTTAAAAGGAGATTAAAATGAAAGGTCTAGATGTAATAAAAGCTTTATTAGATGGTAAAAAAATTACTTACGAAAGTTGGGGTTCTAATTGCTATCTTTTCTTTAAAGATGGTTATATATATAACAAAAACAATAATGGAATAGAAAAATTTAATATTAAATATTTTAATTTTAATGATAATAATTATAAAATATATGAAGATAAACAAGAATTTGTCAGATGTATAGATTGTAAACATATTCATGAATTACTTTTAGTAGATTTTATTAATGATAATACTAGAACTTTAAATAATTTATGCAAACTTTCAAATACTTATACTTATATAAATTCTCTTGATAAAAAGATATGTGATAAATTTGAAAAAACAGAATATGAAATTGAATATGAAATTTATTTAAAAGATTTGAAATCAAATGAATAATTATTAGACCAGATAGAATTATAAGTATATATGATTTTTATTTATAAAATATAAATAAAAAGGGGATTAAAATGAAAGGATTAAAAGATTTTCGTATGATATTGATATTGTTTGATGGTGAAAAAATTAGTTATATTAATTTAAATAAAAATTATTTAGATAAAGAAGATAAATATAAAGCAAGTGACGATTACGAAATGGAAGATGATGAAATGGAAGATGACACATCTGAATATCAACTTAATTTAGAGGAATTATAAAAAATGAAAAACCCCATACTTAATTTAGTTACAAATGGTGACAAAATTAATAACAAAAATTTCAATTTAGATATTTATAATATTTCAAAAAAAAATTGTTTAACATGTTATAAAGCTGATGTAAAATCTATAATTGAAAATGGAGCTAAAATATTTTGTTATGGTGATAAAAAATGTTTTAGTTATAAATTTATTAAAATTGATAATGAAAATGATTGTACTAATTATCAATCATATAAAAGTTTATTAATGCAATCTGAAAATAAAAATTTTAATAAAATTTATGAAAAAATTTTTAAAAAACCAAATTTTATAAGAGATAAAGAATTATTAAAAATAGTTAAACCTGAAACAGGTGAAACTATTGCTCATATTCAAGCACAAAATGGATGGGTTACTAACGATTTAGAGATACTTGAATTGAAAGATAATACTGGTTGGACAGTTGCTCATGAAATTTCTATGAGAGGTCATAGAATTATATATAAAGAAATACTTAAATTAACAGATAATAAAGGAACTAGAGTAGCGGAAATTCAAGCTTTAAATAAATGGTTTAATGATGAAGAAGATATATTAGTATTACCTGCTAGGAAAAATACAATGAGTATTGCTCATATTCAAGCTATGCAAGGATGGGTAACTCTTAATAAAGATATTTTAAATTTAAGAGATAATTATGGCAATACTGTTAAACACATTATTGCTTCAATATCATTAATAAAATTAATTTCAGATAAAGATGAGGAAAGGAAAAATGATTAAAACAGAAAATAAAGGAACACAATTATCTGCATATATATGGGCAGATGAAGTAGAAGAATCCGCATGGAAACAGATTAATAATCTTACTATTTTTCCACATGCATTTCATCATATAGCTATAATGCCAGATGTTCATTCTGGTTATGGAATGCCCATAGGTGGAGTTTTAGCAACAAAAAATGTTGTTATACCAAAAGCAGTAGGTGTAGACATAGGATGTGGAATGAATTATACTCAATTAGATCTTGAATCTTCTTCTATAATTAAACAAAATGTCAAAGTTGTTATGGGTAGGATAAGGAATTTTATACCTGTCGGATTTAAACATAATGAACATGGTTGCAATGATAAAGATATGCCAGATATGGAAAAAGATATTGTTATAGAAAAAGAATATGATTCAGCAAAAAAACAATTAAGTAGTTTAGGTGGAGGAAATCATTTTATTGAAATGCAAGAGAATTCAGAAGGCAATATAGGAATTATGATTCATTCTGGTAGTAGAAACTTAGGATTCCAAGTAGCTAAACATTATAATAATATAGCTAAAGAAAAATCAAAATTACCTAAAGATTGGGAATTAGATTTTTTAGATATTAATGATAAAGATGGACAAGATTATTTAAAAGCAATGAATTATTGTTTGGAATTTGCTTTATTAAATAGAAAAAGAATGATGGATAAAATTAAAAATATCATTATGGATGTTTACAATAAATATAAAACTTCTACTGGGCATAATATTAAATTTAATAATGATATAGATTGTCATCACAATTATGCAGTTTCAGAAATTCATTTTGGTGAAAAAGTTATAGTTCATAGAAAAGGAGCAATATCAGCTAAAAATGGAGAGTTAGGAATAATTCCAGGATCTCAAGGCACTGCATCTTATATAGTAGAAGGACTTGGGAATGAAGATAGTTTTATGTCAAGTTCTCATGGATCAGGAAGACTTATGAGCAGAACTAGAGCAAGAACTGAATTAAGTTTAGAAAATGAGAAACAATTTTTAGATAATCAAGGTATAATACATTCATTAAGAAGGGAAAAAGATTTAGATGAAGCTCCATCAGCCTATAAAAATATAGATACAGTATTATCTAATGAAACTGATTTAATAAAACCAATAATAAAATTAAAACCTTTAGCTATTATCAAGGGATAATTAAGGAGAAACTGTTATGCAATATAAAACGGAAGAAGAAAAAGTTAAAAATGAAAATAGAATAGAAGAAATAGTCAATTTTATAAAAAATGTTAATCTTTTAAACATATTAGATGAAACAGATATATTTAGTGACGATAAGAAAACTAATAATTATTTTACTATCAATAGCATAGATAATAAATCGGAATCATTAGTTTGTTATTTAATGGTTATACATTATATAGATGCAAATGATGATCCATATGCCCCAAATGATGATAGACACAGCTTAGTTTTGGAAACTAATAATCCTGAAATAAACGAAAAAATACAACTTAATGATTGGAGAGATGCAGGTGAATATGATGAAGTTGAATGGAATTTTTGGGATGTATCAGATTATATAAAAAATTTAAAAGACTTCCTAAGTGATTATATTATTTCTGATGAATATGAGTCAGCAATAAAAACAATCTGGAATGGAATTTCTGATAAAGTTAATAAATTACATAAAGATACTAAAATAAAAGATATGTTGTGTAATAATATAATTGATCAATATTCAAAAATCTAAAAAGGGAAATACAATGAGTACAGACTATCAAAAAGAATATCAAAAGAAATATAGAGAAATACACAAAGAAGAATTGAAAATTAAACGTAGAGAATATACTAAAAGACATTTTCGTAAATATACTGAAAAAAATAGGCAATATAATAAAGAATATTATTTAAAAAATAAAGAAAAAATAATGGCAAGACGAAAACACTTAAGACAATTAAATCAAAAGGAGGAATAAAAATGTTTTATACTCTTAAAAAAGATACTTTAAAAGGAATAATCTATGATATTAATAAAAAATTATACGATAAAATTGATTGGAATAAGATGATTGATATTAAATGTAACAAAGGGTTAGGATTTTTTGTTCCATCAAAATTTAGTAATAATGCAATAGGAGTTAATTCTGAATTAGCTGATGAAATAATTGATGAATATATGTATAGAACTTCAAATGATTTAACTATGACACCATTTGAAGATTTGGGTTATAGTAGAAAAAATAATTATAAAAAATAAAAGGAGGATTTAAAAAGTTTTATGAATAAAAAAATTTTAGTAAAATTTTTAAAATTAGATAGTCAAGCAATTAAACCGGAATATCAAACAATAGGTTCTGCTGGTTTTGATTTACATTCGTTAGAAACAAAATCGTTAGATCCAATGCAAATATATACATTCCCAACTGGTATTGCTATTGAATTGCCTGAAGGATATGAAGCACAAGTTAGACCTAGAAGTGGTTTAGCTATTAAAAATGGAATAACTGTTATTAATTCTCCTGGCACAATTGATTCAGATTATAGAGGAGAATTAAAAGTAGGTTTAATAAATTTAAGTAATAAAACATATCTTATTCATTCAGGTGATAGAATTGCACAGGTAGTAATTTCTCCAGTAATTCAATGTGAATTTTTAGAAAGTGAACAGTTAACAAATACTGAAAGAAATGCTAATGGATTTGGTTCCACTGGAAAGTAATATTTAATCACTTTTACCATATACTCCTGTAAAGGGGTATATGGTAAAAAATAATTTATTTTTTGTAATTTATTTTTTTATTTTGAATAAAATAAAAACGAGGTATATTACAATGAATATTGCATTATCTGAATCAGAATATCAGGCATTTTTACCTATTGCTAAAATATACTATGAAAAATTATACAAAGAACATAAACTTAATAATACTGATAAGATTATATTGGAAAATTATAAATTACAAAGAAAATTATCTGAAAAAGCAATGGTGGAATCATTATTTATATGGAGAGAAGATGATGTAAAATTAATTGGTAATAATGATAATAAACAAAAAATAAATGGTGATGAATTATTAAAAAAGATAATTGAATATTTAAAACAAAAAGGAATAGAATTTGCCGGAAAATTATTACATAGAGGTAAAGAATTAAGTATTAAAACTATTAAAATTTTAATTCCAATATTATTAAAAATAAAAGATTATATTGTAAATAAAGTCAAAACTTTTCAAGGTAAATTATCAACAAAATTATATTTAAAAGTAGCTTCTGTTTTACAATTATGTGTTGATTGGTTAACTAAAAAAATTGAGGGCACTAATAAAAATTCAACTAAACCTAAAGAAGGACTTTTTGATAATGTTTTAACAAATAATAAATTATTAGATGGTAAAGCTGGCGTATGGTTAATGGATGTTGTTTTATTTATGATATTTGCAATTAGTTTTATAGTTTCATCTTCTTTATTATCTAAATTATTTAAATTTTTAATAAAATTAGCATCAATAAGTTTAATTATGGTTATGAAATTCATCAATAAATTCATTAGATTTATATTTGATAAACCACATCAAAATCAAATACCTCATCAACCACAAAATCAAATAACATAATAAATTAAAAAAAGGAGTGTGTATTTTTATGAAATTTATAATATCTGAATCAAATTACAAACTTTTTTTACCAATGGCTGAAATGTATTATACTAAATTATACAAAGAACAAAGACTCAATAATACTGATAAAATTATATTAGAAAATTATAATTTACAAAAAAATTTATCTCAAAAAGCAATGGTTGAATCATTTTTATTTAGAGAAGATCCTACAGTAACTACAAACATAAAAGATCCTTTTATGAAAAGAGTTATAGAATATTTAAAATCAAAAGGTATATCTTTTGTAGATAAAATATATAATAGTGGTGCAAAATTATCTGCTAGTGCAATAAAAGAATTAATTCAATTTTTAACTAATGCGATAAATTTTTTAAAGAATACTTTCAAAAATACAAATAAATTAGCTATAGAAAAATATAATAAAATTATAGATTTATTAATGCAAGGTATTAATTGGTTAAAACAAGCTTTAAATAAAAATAACAATAATAATTCAAAAACAAAATCACTTATTGGAAATGAATCAACTATATATAGGGAAAGTGATAACGAAGATGATGATGAAAAAGATGATGATGAAAAAGATGATACTCCAGGTGTTGGAACTATTCTTTTAGGTGCTATTATTATATTTTTCTTATTAATTTTTTTAAGTTTTTTTGGTCTTCCATTAGTAATTTTAATTGTAGTTATAATTTTTAGAAAGCCTATTTTTAGAGGAATTAAAGCTCTTTTAAAATTCTTTAAAAAATTATTTAAATATGCAAGTAAAAAATTAGATGAAGGAATTGAAGATAAAGAAAAAGATAAAGAAGAAATTAATAAAATAGCAAAATCAGTAGAAAGTAATTCATAATTTTAAATAGACCATTTTTTATATAAAACTTCTATATAAAAAATGGTCTATTAATACATCGTTTTTAAATTTTTTTAAAAACAGAATAAAATAAACCATGTATATTTCTCTATAATATACTTAAGAATAATATAACTACCATTTCATAAAAATAAAAAACTTCCGTTTTGAATTTTTAAAGTCTTGAATAAAACTAAAAAAAATTTAAATCGGAGGTAATTATGGCAGCAGAAATTAAATACATTCTTAAAGAAAGCAACCAGTTAATTAAACGTGTAACTGGTGTTGACTATAGGAATCCTAAAGTGTTTAGAGAACACATTTTAGGGGATGACAAAAATTTCTCTAGTTACGTAAGTTCTTTATCTGAACATATGTCTAAACCAGTTCAGGAAGAATACAAAGCATTAGCAAATACAACAAGATTTAGGTTATTGGAAAATTCTATATATGGATTTAATCCATATGAGACATTAGCTATGCCTATACTTTCAGTATTCTATCCAAGATTATTAGCAAGGGAATTAGTAACAGTTGCACCAATTGATAAACCAGAAGTTATCAAAGCATTCTTGTTACCAAAATTCAAAATGTTCAATAATCCAAATTCATTTACTGGACCATCCTATAATAACATATCTTCAGGACCACAAGTTACTATAGCTGATGGAACAAGTATGACAGTACCATCCACAATTAACATTTTAACAAATCTTAAATTGGATAGTACAATAGCTCATATTGAAAGAAATTTCACAATATACCAGGTTCTTATGAATGTTGGTGGAACAAGCACAGTAGTTCAAGTTGATATTCAAGCAGATGTTGATGGTAATATTAGTGCACAAGTAAATGGCACAAATTCCACAACAAATGAATCAGTGACAGATCTTTTATTTGGAAATATTAATTACTTAGATGGTACAGTAACATTATCATCTCAGAGTGGATTAATAACATCAGCTTTTTATGCTGCCACTGTATCTCTTGAAGAAAACACAATTAACCCAGTCTTAGAATTAGATATTTCTAAAATAAGACTATTTGTCAAAGATAGACAGATCAGTGCCAGATGGTCAGTCCAGATGGAACAGGATGTTAAAGCATTATTTGATATTGATATCCAGGCAGAAATCGTTACTGTTTTAGGACAGCAGATTGCTCTTGATATTGATAGAGAAATTGTTACTAACTTATTATTTGTTACTACTACAAATCAAGTTAATGCAAATCATATAGGTTCATTTAGTAAAAATCCAGAAGCTGGATATACATGGGGTCCAAAACAATGGTGGGAAAACATAATACCTCAATTATCTATGTTATCTGCTGCTATTTATTCAGATACAAATATTCAGGCTGGAGATACAATAGCTTGTAACCCATTAGATGCTGCTATTTATGAATCTTTAAATGGTTTCCAATACAATGGATCTACTCAAGAAGGTGGAGATATAGGTTATAGATCTGCTACTATTCAGGGTGGAAAATGGAAAATATTGACTTCACCAGTTGTACCACAAGGTCAGCAGATAATTACTTATAAGCCAGATGTAGAGTTGAAGAGCGTGTACTATTATGCACCATATGTACCAGCAATTTTAGAGCCATTTCCACTTGGAGCAAAACCAAGCTTGACAGTACTTTCCAGGTATGCAAATGCTTTAGTAAGACCTCTGGGATTAGCAAGATTGAATATAGTTTAAACTGCCCCCTTATAATACATACCAAATATATAACCTGTTGCTTCAATTAGAAGTGACAGGTTATACCTATCACAGTTTTATTTTTCAGAATAATAAAGAAATACTTATTTAAAAAGGAGATTCTTAATGTTATATAATTTTACAAATAAAGAAGATTTAATTAATTTCTATCATCTTTATAAAAATAACATAGACAAAATATCTGCGATATTTCAGAATAGAACAGTTAAAGAAATATTACTTGATAATACTAAATATTTACCAGAAACAGTTACAAATTCTAATAGATTTTATCACTTAATCAACGGAAGTGAGATTCCAAAATGTAAATATTGTGGAGCTGATTGTAAATTTATTTCATTAACTAATGGTTATGCTGAAACTTGCAATAACAAACAATGTACCAATAAATTAAGGCATGAAAATAAAATTAAATCTATTCAAAATAAATATGGTGTTGATAATGTTTCTAATTTAAAAACAGTTAAAGAAAAAATATCGATTGCAAATAAATTAAATTCTGAAGTAAGAATTCAAAAAGGATTAGATACTATAAAGGAACGTTATGGTGTTGATAGTCCATTTAAAACACCTGAAGCACTTGAAAAATTGAAAAAAGTTAATCACAAAGAAATTATTAAAAAATCATTAAACACTATAAAAGAACGTTATGATGTTGACAATATCATGTCATTATCAGAAACTCAACAAAAAATTAAAGAAACTATTAAAAAAATATATGGTGTAGATAATATACTTTCTCTAGATTCAATTAAACAAAAAATTAAAGAAACAAATTTAGAAAAATACGGTACTGAATATGCTGCAAGTAGTGATCTAGTAAAAAATAAAATGATTGAAACACTTCAAAATAGATATGGTGTTTCCTGTGGTTACCAAATTGAAACTGTTAAAGATAAATTAAGCCAAACTATTAAATATAAATATAACGTTGATTGTATATTTAAAATAGAAAATATTAAACAAAAATCTAGACTTAAAACATTAGAATTAAGTTATAATAGATGTTTAAAAAGAATAGAAAATAAATATGAAACTCTATTTGATTTTAATGAATGGATTGAAAAATCCGGTGTTAGTAGTAAATATAAATTCAAATGTATTAAATGTGGATTAGAATTTGATGATTATCCATTTTATAATTATCCGCCAAGATGTCCAGTATGTGAACCAAAAACAGTATCCCAATTAGAAATTAAAATCAAAGAATTTTTAGATGAATTTAAGATTAATTATGAACAACACAATAGGCAATTAATTAAACCTTTAGAATTAGATTTTTACATTCCGGATAAAAATATTGCAATAGAACTTCATGGTTTATATTGGCATGATGAACAACATATTCCAAATTCTAGATATCATTATACTAAATATAAATTATGTTTTGATAAAGGAATTCATTTATTACAATTTTTTGAAGATGAAATTATTAATGAAAAAAAATTTGATATAGTTAAATCTATGATTTTACATAGATTAAAAATAACTCCAAATAAAATATTTGCTAGAAAATGTGAAATTAAAGAAGTTAATTTAAATGATACTAAGCAATTTCTTTTAGAAAACCATTTACAAGGTTATAGATATTCTAAAATTAACTTAGGTTTATTTTATAAAAATGAATTAATTTCTTTATTGAGTATGGATCAAGGTAAACCAAAATTTATAGGCGGTAATCAAATTTCAGATTATGAAGTTGTACGATTTTGTAATAAAAAATATACTTCAGTTGTTGGTTCTTATTCAAAATTATTAAAATATTTTACTAAAAATTTTAATAATAATATTTATATGTATATAGATTTAAGATATAGTGATATTGGAAATTATTCTAATGATTGGAAAACTGATAAAATTAGCATTGGTTATTATTACATTTATCAAGGCAAAAGATATCATAGATTCTCTTTTACTAAACAAAGACTTCTTCAGTTATGTAAAGAAAATGATGTAATAATAGATTCAACAGATACAGAATCAACTTTAGCTTTAAAATTAGATATTCAAAAGGTTTATGATTCTGGACAAATGAAATTAATTTATATTTCTTGAAAAATTTTATATGTAATTCTTTTCTTTATATAATAACTTTCTTTATTTATATTATCTATTCTTTGATCTAAATTTGGATGAGTAGCACCACCAGTTATAGTAGTTATTATATGACTTAATTTAGTCATAAATCTTTGAATTTTAGAACTATTTTCTTGTTTCTCTATTTCTTTATATAATTTTTTTAATGCTGATTCTACATCTTTTTTATTAGTTACTTTAGATGCATTTTTATCTGCAGAATATTCATAATGTCTACTTATTGCTTGTTTTAAAGAATTTAGAATTATCATAATAAAAAAATAAATTATTGTATATGGAACCCATTTTTTAAAAATATCTTTTCTTTTCATATTATCCATTACAAAGAAAACATAACCAACACCAATAAAAGACATTATTGTTGAAAATACAATATTATAAAGTAAAATTCTAAATCTTTGTTTTATATGAGTTAATTCATGTGCTGAAACAGCAGATACCTCATTTATATTTAATAACTTTAATGCAGAACTAGATATGTATACGGTTTTTCCAAATTCAAATAATTTCACAAAAGCATTTGGCACATCATCTTTATAAATCATAATTTTAACTTTTTTAAATCCCATTTTTTTTGCAACATTTTGAATATTTTTATATACTTCTGGATTATTGTTTTCAGTTAATTCATATAAAAATACATCTTCATTATTAATTATTTTATTTTTAAATTTTAAAAAATTAATAATTTTATCAGAAGTAAGTTCATTATTTTTAAGATTTAATTTTTTTAAAACTTCTTTTGTAAATTTTATAAAATTTTGTTTAGATTTTTCCATTATTAGTTATCCTTAAAATTATTTATTTTATTCCAGAACAAAATAAAAAATATATTTATTTGGAGATTATTATGCAAACACGTTTATTAAATGAAAATGATTTTTTTAATTTCTTAAAAAAAGAAGATTATAATAATTCAAAAAATGAATCAAAAAATGATATTAATATATCTAAAGACAAAAAAACTCCAGTTACAACATTAAATGAATTACAATTATTAAATAATTTTTATAAAAAATATAATTTTCCACAAACAATTGCTAATAAAATTTATAATAGTCAAGTTTCAAATTTAATGAAAAGATTAAAAAGTCAGAATTATAATAAATTACTTGATTATGCAGTAAAAATTTCAATAATTGGTGCTTATATAATTTCAGTATATGAAAAACAAAAAATTTTATATATACTAAGTAGATATAATAAAAAATATGAATTTCCAAATTTAATAGTAACATCAAAAACACTTTTTTATATTTTATTTTATGATTTAAAAATGCTAAATAAAGATGATTATGAAAATAAAAATGGAAAAGGTTTTATTGCTGATGAAATTAATGAAATAATTAATAATATAATAGAAAACAAAGAATACGATAAAAAACTTAAAACAATTATTTCAAATATTTTAAAAGTAAAAAATTAATAATAGATGTATAAAATATTTAATGAAGATTTATCTTTTTCAATATCAAATCCAAAAACTTTATTTAGAAATAATTGCCAAAATGTATATGATGTATTAGATCCATCTTCTAAAAATTGTTATAATGATAATATAAAACAATTATTTTATAGTATTTTATTAAAAACAAATATTAATCCAAATATAATAAATAAAATTTATAAAAATACACCAAATATTTTTAGACCTGTTATAAGTGATAAACAAAATAAAGATTATATTAAAACATATTATAATAAAGATAATAATACAATATTTATTAATTTAAGAGAATTTTTTAATATTCAAAAAAATTATAAAAAAATAAATATTATAATAAATAATAATGAACTTGATCTTTTTAAAAATTTAGTATTACATGAAAGTATTCATTATGTTTGTTATAATCATTCAAAAGAAATAGGGCAAACGTTTAATAATTTTATTACTGAAATTTATAAAAATTTATATACAAAAATTATTCCAAATAATCCAAAATTAGTTAATCTTTTTGTAGAAAATCAAATTTATTTTGCAATAGATAATAAAAAATATAAAAATAATTTTATTTCATTATTAAATAAATATAAAAGAAAATATAAATATTTATCTGATATATTATTAATAGTAACTAATTATCAAAAAATAGAAATATTTGATAAAATATTTAATGAAACTTATATTAAATATTTTGGTGCACCTGTTGATAAAAGATTAACATTATTTCAAATATTTTATGATATTACAGAAACTTTAGCAGTACTGCCAAATGTTAATAGTGATAAAGCAAAACAAGCAACATATTTAATTTTAAATTCTTTATAAAATGAGGAAAATATAATGAAAAATAAAAATTTAATTTTAGCTAAAAAAGCATTAAATGAAGAAATAAAAGCAATAGATGATTATTCCAAATTTATTAAAGAAAGTGATGATAAAGTTCTTAAAGAAATATTTAAACATAACTTAAAAGAAGAAAGAGAACATGCAAAATATTTAGCAAAATATATTAAAAAACAACATAATGTAAAAATAAATGAAAGTGTTTTATTTGCAGAATTATATAAAGATCCATTAACTAAAATATATTCAATATTAAATGGTATTATAACTAATGTATCAACAACACCAGCTAAAAAATTACCAATATATTCTAAATTTATTGAAATAATGCAAGCTATTAAAAATAATATTAAAGAATATAATGTTGTTCAAACACTAACAAATGATGCAAAATCAATAATATCAAAAGTAATATATTTATCTAATACTGCTAAAGAAGTAATATATAAAGATTTAGATAATGTTTTAGAAATAGTTAAAGAAGATCTCCAATAAACTTGAACAATAACAAATAATTTTATATAGGAGATTTAATATGAATATTTATAATAAATACATCAAACCACATCTTTATCAATATATTGCTTTCATTATAATATTGATAATATCTGCAATTTTATATAGGCATTTTTGGTATTCAACTAAAATTAAAATTGTGCCTAAAATTAAAACACTAACCAAAGTTATACCTGTTACTAAAACTAAGATTAAATATCAAACAATTAAAGGACCAACTCAGATTCAATTTATACCTCAAAAAGAATATGAATATATAACTAAAACAAAATTACCTAAATCATTTAAAAATAAAAAAGGTATAGTAATATTAGATACAGGTAAAGTTCCTCCTTATGGTGGTCAAACTTTAGTAACTTCTACATTAAATATGACAAATGGTAAAGGTGGATTATATTTTCAACAATTACCATATCTTAAACCTAAACATAATAGAAAATTCTTTTCAATAAAACCAAAGTTTAAAATTGGTGCTGGTTATGGTTTTATGTATAATAATGCATCTTATTATAATAGCAATCAAATGTCAATATTATTATCAGCTAAATATAGATTTGTAAGAGTTGGAAATTTTACAGGTGCTGTGGTAGATCATTTATATATAAATCCAAATCCTGTTAATTTTATAGGAGCAGAAGCTTCAGCTGTTTTTAGATGAAAAATGTTTTAATAAAAGAAACTCATATAAACAAATTGGATAAATATATTTATAGTTTACAATATCTACAAAAACAAATAAATAAATTTGAAGAAAAGATTAAAACTTTAAAAAATGAATAAAATTAAAAAAGTAATTATTTAACGGAGGATATAAATCATGGCAAGTATGTGGGCTAATTTATTAGTTTTAGAACAAAACATCAATAATCAAATTTCTGAATTACAACAAGCTGCAGGAATTACACCTCAGCCAAGTTCATATCAAAGTTTTAAACAACCATCAATTTATGAATATTTCTTAATAATGCAGTGGGATATTATGGCAGCAATAAATCAATTAAATTCTGCAGCAGGAATTGCTCCAGTAGTTTCTTTTGCTCCTAGTAATGGTGTTGGTTTATTAGAATGGGAATATTTTAATACTGTAAATACAAATATTCAAAATGCAATACAAGTTTTAGATGCGCATTATGGTATTTCATATACAAGTACATTATTTGATTCACCATCTGCTAATTAATAATTAAATAATATTCAGGATAGGAGAATAAAATGCCACAACCAAATCAAACACAAAATTATCCAACTGCTTTAACTAATCTTTTACCTTATCCAAATCCTCCAGCAAATCATCCTTGGGGACCTTGGGATAAAAATACCCCAGTATCGGATATAGAATTATCTGCTTTTACAAATTTATATTATCAAAATCAACCAACAATTATACAATTTTGGTTAAATCCAATACAAAATATTCCACCATCTCCAACACCTGGATTTGATAAAACTAATTTAATTGCAAATGATATTCCAAATATTTTATTTTCACCTTTTCCACCATTGCCAGGTATTCCTCCAAGTTTAATGCCTGAAAATTATAAAGCTCTTATTGGTTTATTTCCTAACTATGCATTAAGTCAAATATTATATCCAGAATTTAATTTACCACAAATATTTACTACAACAAGTAGTCAATTAGAAACATTAAATGCAATTACAGGAGATTTTGCTTTTGCAACAGATACTAATACATTATATATTTTAGTGAGTCCTGGTAATCCAGATACAAGTTCTAATTGGATTGATTTATCTACATTAGGAACATCTAGTTTAATGTTATTACCAGCTCAACCATTGCCAACTTCAGATACATTAATGGGGAAAATTCTTGTTGATATACATAATTATAACATTAATTCACATCCTTATATTTTAGCTCAAATAAATAATCAAGTTGGTAATATAGTCAATACAGTTATACCTAATGATATTTCTAATCATAATCAAGATGATTCTGCTCATCCTTATATACAAGATACAGTAATACCAAATCAAATTAATACTGGTATTTCTAATCATAATCAAAATGATGCAGCTCATCCTTATATTCAACAAGAAATACAATCAAATGTCAATAATATAGTTAATACAGTTATACCTACAGATATTTCTAATCATAATCAAGATGATTCTGCTCATCCTTATATACAAGAAGAAATACAAAATAATGTTCAAAATATAGAAAATACTTTTGTTCCAAATTCTATTTCTGCACATAATTTATCAAATACTGCTCATCCTTATATTCAACAAGAAATACAAAATGCAGTAAATCAAGAACAAAATGATGTTAATAATATAGAAAATAATGTTGTCCCAAATGCAATTTCAACACATAATCAAAGTGATTCTGCTCATCCTTATATTCAACAACAAATACAAAATGCAGTTGGAACACTTAATAGTGATGTTACTAGTTTACAAGGTCAAATAACAACATTAGATACTAATTTAACAACCCAAATTAATAATACATCTACCACATTACAAAATCAAATATCATCAGCAAGTGAAACTTTAACAACCCAAATTAATACTAGTGTTTCAACTATAAGTACTGGTTCAGGATTAAATAGCAATGGAACTTATACTCCAGATAGTAATACTACTTATATTAAAGATGCTACATCTTTAGCTAATGCAGATCAATTATTAGATACTGCATTAAATACAAATGTCACCAATTTACAAACTAGTATTAATAATTTACAAACTACTGTAACAAATATTACTAATTTAGATAATACTGATTTAACTAATTTACAAAATTTATCAAGTACATTAAAAGCATTAGAAGGTGAATTATCTACTTTAGCTAATCCAAATACAATTGTTTTAAGAGATGATCAAGGAAGATCTCAAGTAGTTGATCCTGTAAATTTACAAGATATTGCAACTAAAAATTATGTAGATTCAAATATAACCACAGTAAATACTAATATAGATTCTTTAACTACTACTGTAAATACTACTATTAATAGTGATATAACAACTATTAAAAATAATATTACTCAAATAGTTCAAGAAGTTGCATCTACATCTACTACTATTAATAATAATGTATCTGAATATAGTATTACTAAACCATCTCAATATGTACAAGCTAGTATATTATCTAATTATCCATTAATTCAAAATAGTGATACAATAGGATTTAGTAATGGTGTTTCCGGAGATATTAATTATTATGAATATACATTTATTCCAGAAAGTGGAAATGTAACTATAGAGAGTCAAGCTTTAAATTCAAGTGGTAATATATATTTAAATGGACAAAAAATAATTTCTTATCCAGCAGCAGCAACAGAAACTATAACTACTATAACAAATTCTTATCCAACTGGAAGCCCTATGTTTGTAGGTCAAATTGGAAATTTTGGAGCTGGAAAAATTATAACTGGAAATGGAAATCAATTAGTAGGACAAAATCAATGTAGTGGAAATATAACATATGATCCAACAACTAATGCTTTCGATGGTCAAATAAATGTAGGCAATGGTGGATGGTTTATAACTGGATCAAATAATAGTTTAATTATTTCAGGTGGATTATCTAATTCTGGATCTGCTATAACTTATGAAAATGGTGGATTTATTGGATCTTTTACTTGGCAAGGGGGACCTTTATTTACTGGAGGTGGATCAAGTAATCCTTGGATATATGGAACAGGTTCTGGATGGAGTGGTGGATTTGAATTAATTCCATCTTTATCACAGACTGCTAATAGTACAATTATAAGTAATGAAAATGGAACTTTCACTGGAACTTTAACATTAGAAACTTCAACTACTTCAACAAATGCAAGTGGTCAAAGTGAAACTACTGAAACAAATGATGGTATAATTACTGGAACTAATAATTCTTTAGTAGCTAGTGGTTCTAATTTATCTGGAACTATTGTATATCAAAATGGAATTGTTAGTGGAACTATAACTAATCAAGATACAAATAATAATTTCACAATTTCAGTACTTAATAATAATGAAATTACAATAGCTAATAATAGTAATTATACTGGTAGTATATTATATAATAATGGTCAATTTAATGGTAGTATATCTTATAATAATCAACCAATATTAACAGGAAATGGTAATCAAATAATTGGTTCTGGAAATATATCTGGAACTATATCATTTAATCCACAAGTAACTAATGTATCAGTAACAACAGATATTATTACAACTGGATTACAAACACCAACAGAATATGGTAATCCTGTTGGTATTAATATGTTATCATTATGGGGTGGTGGTGGAGCACCAACTGGACAAGTTGGTTATTATCAAACAGAGTTTAATTTAGCAAATCCAACTACTGTAGATGCTAGATTTATAGGTAATGATTCTTTAGCTGTTTATATTGATGGTAATATAATTGGTTCTATACAAACAACTTGGAATATTACATCTGGATCTATGAGTTTATCAGCTGGAACTCATGTAGTTACTGTAACTAATATTAATAATACAGGTCCAACTGGTTATGGATTATATATAACTGATGCAACAACTGGAGAAACATATGTTACAACAAATTCTAATGATGGTTGGTTAGGTTTAGTTGGACCAACAGTTAATTGGCCACCAACTACTGAAGATTTTGCAAGTAAATCATTAATCCGAATGTCTGTTACAACTACAACTACAGTTACTAATAAAAATGCAAGTCAACCTATTAGTATTACTTCTACAGTTCCAACTGGAATCAATTATTTAACTGCTAATATTATAACTGGTGAAACTGGTCAACCAAATGGTTTTGCTTTAACTTTATCAGATTCTAATAACAATGTTGAAGTTAGTACTAATAATAATTGGTTAGTTAGTACTCAACCTTTTGTAGTTACTCAAGCAAATAACAATAATACAGGAAGTAGTGGAATTTATACATTTACAGATTATGTTCCACAAGGCTATACTGTTATAGGTGCAACAACTAATAGTAATTATTGGGTATCTTATGCTAGTGGAGTTACAAATAGATTAGGCGCTTCTATATGTGAATTAAATGGAAATATTTATTTATTTGGTGGATTTGATTTTAATACTAATACTAATTATAATGATTTATGGATATATGAATTTGAAACAAATCAATGGATATTAATTAATGATGGAAAATCATCAAATCCAACACCTGGAGTAAGACAACAAGCTTCTATGGTTGCTTATAATGGTCAATTATATATGGGTGGTGGATTAAATATACCTAATAGCATTGCTTTTTGGAATTATTGGTTAAATGGTTATAATGATCTTTGGACATATAATCCAAGTACTAATGAATGGACACAATTATCAAGTATTCCAATAGGTCAACCTATTATATTTAATCATAAATTTATTATATTAAATAATAATTTATATTTAATTGGTGGAAATGAAGGAAATGAATGGACAACTTTTTGGTGGGGATATTTTCAGGGGGAGTGGGGGCCAGCTCAATCAACACAAAATAATTTTAATGTTTATCAATATTCATTTACAAATAATACATGGCAACAAGTTGGATCTTCTAATGCTTTATTTGGTTCTGCATATGGTGTAATTGGAAATAAAATATATTATTATGCTGGTTATAGTTCTTTAAATATGTCACAAACAAATTGGGGCAATACTGGTTACTCTTTCTTCACTTATAATCAACAACCAGCAGGACAACAATTCTATGTATATGATACAGAAACTAATATTAATACTTCATTAACTAATGGTCCATTAATGAATCCATCTTCTATTGGTTTTGGATTTAATAACCAATTCTATGTATATGATACAATAGCTAATACTTGTATAGCATATAATCCAGCAACTAATACAGTATCTAATATAGCAACACCATCTATAGCAACATATCCAGTTTGGTGGTCTGCAAATTGTATGTATAATGATGAAATATATATGTTTGGTGGAATATCTCAATCATTAGCTTGGAATACTACAATTAATAATCCAGTTGAATATAATACTTTGTATAAATATAATCCTGGAGTTACTGTATATACTGCTGTAGAAAATTAATTGAAGAATAATAAAAATTTTACGGAGGAAATAGATAATGTATAGTTATAGTATTAGTGCAAGTAACATAATATCAGTTACAGATGGAAAAAATTATAATGTAGTGATATCATTAAATCCATCAACAGGACAACCTTTTACAAGTTCTAGTGATGCTATCACATATGCTACTAATTTTGTAAATAATCTTAATAATTATTTATTAACAAATGAAAAGAATCAGCAAATTTCAATAATAAATTCTGCATTTAATCAAACATTAAATCAAGGATTTACTTCACCTACTTTAAATTTTACAGTATCCACTGATTCAACTAATTTACAAAATTTACATATGTTATATACATATATGTCTGTTGGTAATGTTGCTTCTGCACAAATTAAAACTAGCAATGGTGTAGTAACAATAACATTATCACAGTTAACAACTTTAATTACTGAATTAGGTGAATATTTGCAATCTTTATATCAGCAATTATGGTCTATTGAAAGTCAAATTAATTCTGCAACTAGTATGTCACAAATCAAAAGTATAAATTGGACTATGCCAGTTAGTACTTTATCCACAAGTGCTAGTGCATCTGGAAACGCATAATTAAATAATATTATGAAAAATGAATATAATTAATTATGATGTTAATACAACAACATTAACAGTATCAGCTACTGCTGACTTAACAGATTTAACAGTATCACAATATCAATTAATGTTGATTGATATTCTAGATAAACAAACAACAGCATATATCTTAGGCAATTATCCACAACATAAACAATTATCTGATCATGTTGATTTACAATATTGGGGTGGGTGGTTGCAAAATAATAATAGTAGTTATACTACACAATATATTTATGCAACAACATATATCAATGCTTATAATATTGCTACAGGAAATACTACTTTACAAGATGCAATTAATGAACAACCATCTGATGAACAGATAGGTTGGGCTCATTTATTTTCAGCATCAGTTCGAATTGGTTGGGTTAAAGCAGTTAAAGATGTTTATAATTACTATTATAATGAAATAATGAATCAAACTACAATATCAGAATTAGAAACTATTGATATAAATAGTATAACATACCCAACATTCATTGATGTATCTACATTAACAACATCAGCTTCAGCTTCAGCTTCTGGATAATAGGAGGTACAAATGGGAAGTGTATGGGAATATGCAATAGTTACTAATCAAAACTTAGAAGCATTACAAGCACAAGTTAATAACTTATCTAACCAAATTGCAACTGGTGTTGTTGGATCTTTAACAGATACACAACTTCAAACATTAATAAATTCTTTATCAAGTACATTAACAAATGATGTATCTAATTTACAAAATCAATTAAACAATATAGAAAATTCAGATTTACCAGATATAAATAATCAAATATTAACATTAACTAATAATTTACAAAAATTAAATAATAGTTTAAATAATGAAACAAGTATAGTATCAACTTTAACTAATACAGTTACTGGTGATATAAATGATTTACAAAATCAAATTAATAATTTACTTAATCAACAAGATACTGATGAAAATAATATAAATAGTTTACAAACTAATTTAACTAATTTAAGTACAAAAGAAACAAATGATGTTCTTAAATTAAATAATCAAATTAGTACTTTAGCAACTAATATTAGTGGTGATGTAGATGATTTACAAAATCAAATTACTAATATAATAAACCAACAAGATACTGATGAAACTAATATATCTAACTTACAAAGTGGTTTAAATACAGCTAATACCAATATAACCAATTTAACAACAAAAGAAGAAAATGATATAAATACATTAGAAAATGATATATCTAATATAAATAATCAAATTAGTACTTTAAGTACAGAATTAAGTGGTGATGTAAGTAACTTACAAAAACAATTATCTACAATTGATTTAGATTTATTAAATGATATTACAAATGTTACAAATGAATTAACTAATGATGTATCTAATTTAAATAATGATATTAGTACATTAACAACAGAATTAAGTGGTGATATAAACGATGTAGATAATAAAATTAATTCTTTAACAACTACTGTTAATGAAGATGTAAATGATTTACAAAATCAAATTACTACTTTAAGCACAGAATTAACAGGTGATGTTGATAATTTACAAAATCAAATAAATGATACTAATACTGGTGCAGGATTAAATTCTAATGGTTCATACAATGTAAATACTAATTCTAATTATATTAATTCAGCTACATCTTTAAATAATGCTGATCAAATATTAGATAATGAAATATACAATTCTGTTTCTAATCTACAATCAGATATTAATACTATTAATACAAATGTAAGTTCTTTAACAACACAACTAACTGGGGATGTTGATAATTTACAATCAGATATTAATGATATTGAAAACACAATAATACCAAATGCAATATCTACTCATAATCAAAGCACAACAGCTCATCCTTATATTCAAAATTTATTAAATAATTTTGTTACTATTAGTTCAACACAACCAACTAATCCAGTTTTAAATCAATTATGGTATAACATAGGTGGCAATCCAAATATTTTAGAAATATGGAATGGAAATAATTGGGAAATTGTTGATGTTGGATTATTAAATGGATTTAATGCTTCACAAATAAGTGTTGCTAATACTATACCTGTATCATTATCTAATGGATTTATTGATTGGACTTGGTTAAGTACATTAATAGCTAATATAAATGTTTCTACTACAACTAATCAAGTTAATATTACTGGTTTAAATATTGGAAATAATCAACCATTTATGATTGAAATGAATTGGATTTATGCATCTACTAAACCAAATACTCAATTATATTTATATGTTAATGGAATAACTGATAATTATTCATATCAAGATATGACTAATAATACTTTCAATACAAACAATGGTAATAATTCTTTATTAGCTTCAGCAAATAATAATCAATCCACTAATATATTAATGTATGGAAATTTATATAATGATATATTTAATTACACAAGTTATTATACAAATTATAAAGCTAGTTCTGGTGGTGGACCAGGTCCAGGTCCATCTGTTACATATAACATTAGTTGTGTTTATAATAGTTCATCTATTAGTAATATAAATAGTTTAAGCATAGTATCTAATGATAGTAATGGAATTGGTGTAGATTCTATTATTAATTTATATCTAAAGAGATAGTGTATAAAATTATATTAACTTAAAATTTACATAAGAACAAAAATAAATTAATAGGAGTTCATTTTGGCAAATATAAATATTTTTGGACAGTTAATTACTAATTTACAACAAACAATCTTTAATACTAATAATATTAATTTGGCATATTACAATATGTTTTTTAATCAAACACCAATGAATGTTTCTATAGAACAGTATGATAATAATGGTAATATAATAACAGTAAGTATTCCAAATTTAGCATCTATTAGAAGTATGTTGTTTGGTGATGTTAATGGGGATAAAATAAATATAGATTTATTACCAGCTCAAGTAATTGAAAATTTATTTTATGCAGATAATGAAGTAGAAATGTTAACATTACAAGCTTATCTTGGAAACTTTTGTTTTAGGAATGATTTAAATGAAGTATTTATGTTATGTGGTACTGATCCATCTATATTAAATAATTGGATAGAATTGCAAAGTGTTGGACCATCTATAATACAACATAATTTAGATACAACTGCTCATCCTTATATACAAGCAAAATTAATAAATGTTGAAAATATAGTAAACAATTTAAATAATCCAAATATAAGTTTATATCAACCATTAGATGCAATTCCTGCATCATATATGGGATATTGGGAGCCACTATCATAATATGGTAATAGCTATTCGTCCAAATCAATTTCCTGAAAGAATTTCTGTAAGTCAAGAAGCTTTCTATTCATATCCTAATGATACTACTTGGTATGCTTCAATAGCTTTTAATATTTCAACTAATGGAACATATACATTAACAACACAAGCTAAAAGTAGTGCAGTTATTCAAGTAAATGGCAAAGGACAAATTATTGTTGATAATGGTTTAACAGTAAATGAACATATTCAATTATTATCAGGTGTTAATTATATAACTGCATCAATATATAATTTTGAAGCTGCATTAATAACTGGAAATACAGATGGAACTTGGTTAAGTTTACAATTAGTTGATTCTAATAATAACACAATAATATCAACAAGTAATCTTCCAAGTAATAATTGGATGGTTTCTCCAACTGAACCATTTATAGTATACCCACAAGGTATCATTCCAAATGCTATAAACAATCATAATAATGATTTAAATGCACATCAAGTTATTAAAGATGAAATAGAAGATTATATTAGTAATATAGATAATCAATTAAAAATAATAGATAATAATTTATTATATAATTCAGTTTCAATAGGAACTATTATATTATATCCAATAAGTTCTTTAATTCCAGATGGATATTTAATATGTAATGGTTCACCTATAAACATAAGTGATTATCCAGAACTTTATGAAATAATTGGAAATCAATATGGAAATAATGGTACAACATTTAATTTACCTAATATAGTTTTAACAAATAATGGCAATAGTTTTATGACTTTAATTAAAGCATTTAATCCAAATTTCAATTAATAAAGGAGACAATTTATTTTATGAGTAAAACAATAATTTGTGATTTAGATAACACATTAATTAATACAAATGATGCATTAATTAAATTTGAAAATAAGTTTACATTGAAATTTAACATAAATGAAAAATTGCCATTTATAATAAATAATTATAATGAAGAAAGAGATATTTTAGAAAAGAATATTAATATATTAGAAAGAGTATCATTAAATAAAGAATTTAAAAATAATGAATTAATAAACTTCATAAAAGAAAATAATTATAAAGTAATTATTGCTACTAAAAGAAATATGTCAATATATTATTTGCTTAAGATAAAAGATATATTAG
>JAEHJW020007017.1_pt1 | contig 24967 bp, 35 predicted proteins | sample 9271431 | NCBI WGS metagenome assembly JAEHJW02 | reverse complement strand
CGAGTAATCGGGGTGTTCGATACCCGAAAAAAGGCACAGAACTCGGCAGACAAGGCAGAGAAAATACAGCGCGAGAACTGGGAGGGACAGCACTACTTTGAAGTGTTTGAATTACCTATCTAAGTAATTTATTTTCTTTTGTATGGCTAGTCTTGCAACGATTTCCACGAAAAGGAGAAGAACCCGTCAGTTGGGAGGCAAGACTGCGTTCAATAGGTATAAGAAATACCGAAAAAAAGCTAGAAAGTGGTTGCTCGGAGAAAATGAGAGAGCGTTGTGCGCGATTTGCGGGAACGAGTTTAGAGGCGCAGAACTAACTTTAGACCACATTATTCCTCGGAGGCTTGGCGGCAAGGACGAACTAAGCAACTTCCAACTTCTTTGCCTTCCGTGTCATACCGAAAAAAGCGCGAAAGAACTAAAAATGAACCCACCCAAGAATAACTAAAAGAAACATGGAAATAGAAACTTTATCCGCGCTCGATAGACTTCTAACTTATTTCGCCAGAGAAACTGGAGTGAATGATGTGCAAGAACTTTACCCCGATTTCTCTAAGGTGAATGAGTGGTATAAGAAGCAGAAGAACAGCCAGACTTTGCGCGGTTTTATCTCAACAACGGACGAAAGCGACCTTGAACATTATTGCCTTCGCTTTTACCCAGAAACCGCCGAAAAGAGTATTGAATCGCTCAAAGTTCTAGGAAAAAGACTAGTCCCCGCAGTGATTACTCATGACCTCGGTTAACCACTAAACACATTCCTCCCTAGTATATGGAATTTCCAATTATCAAAGAAATAAAATGGAGTGTAGAAAAGCGTATGGCTACGAACGATACGGTACTGAATGCAAATATTGTGGTCACGGCTCTTGATGAGTTCACCTTACGAGAAGTAGGAAACGCAGTCATAGAGAAGGTGCGCGACCAGTTTCTCAGCGAAAATGAGGAAAAAATCAAGCGCGACATCATTGACAATCCGAAGTTTGCGGACGCGCTCTACAACGCGATAGTTCTCAAAAAGTCCAACGAGAAACTACTTTAAAAGAATCACCCTCACTAGAGTAAAGATATGAGAATACTTCTACTGAAAATGCTCCTATGGTCATTTCCGCTCACGCCGCAAAGCCATAAGAAAATCGCTCCTGTAATGAACGGTTGGGTAGATAAACTGAACGAGATTTGGTGGAAACCAGCAGTAAATCCCTTAAAAGAAATACCACTAGAGAAATAAATCTATGAAAACATATGCTTTATTCGGTATTTGGATAACGAATCTATGTATTCTGTTTCTTCTGATTGTGATTGCGAAGCACTTATTAAACTAGTCTCCCACTAACCCTCTAAATCTATGCCTATCATACAAGCAAATGAAAGTGAATATCGTAATGTAGACCGTATTTCTACGGGTATTCCTGAACTAGATGAAAAGACTGGAGGAGGCATACCGCGCAAGTTCACTACTGAACTCTCAGGAGAACCAGGAACGGGAAAGAGTGCTCTTGCAATGTTTATAGTAAAAGAGGCCCAGGATTTGGGTTTGCGGGTACTATACGCTGATGTTGAACGCACCTTTGCATACAGTTTTGCGGAGAAAATAGGTATAGACCTCAAAAAATTGAACATGCTCATCGAGGATACCGCCGAGCAGTACATGAATACCATTTTGGACATGCTCGATAAAAAGAAGGTGGATTTGGTAATTCTTGACTCATTTGGTGCACTAGAAGCGGCAGAGGACTACGAACGGCGTGAGGTGGCGGCGAAGGGGTATCCCGTACTTGCTCTCCTGACTGACCGTTTCGTGCGTAAGGCCGTAATTGCCCTTCCAAAGGCCAATGCCGCTCTAATAGTGATAAACCACGAGAAGAAGACCTTTGAGGGCTTCAAGAAACTTCTAGGGGGCAAATCACTAGCTTTTCATAAGACACTGGCACTCAAGCTCTACCACAACGGCAATAATGTAAAGCAAGGAGACGAAATACTTGGAAAAGAGGTGATGATAAAGATTGAGAAAATAAAAGCAAATCTTGGCGGAACTCCGTGGACAGAAGTTAAAATACACTACACCACCGAAAAGGGCTTTACCTATGTGATGAATCTTATCGAACGGGGAGAAGCGGCTGGTATCCTCACAAAAAAAGCAAATACCTACTACTTCATGGGTGAAACAAAAATCGGTACTAAAAACAAGGTGAAGGATTGGCTTGCCATTGAAAGCAACAAAATCTGGTACGAACAAGAACTCACTTTTGCCCTGGAAAATGGAATACCCGAAAATAATAACTCCTAACGACACCAAGTGGACAGACTTCTTCATTGGTGCGTATGTACATGAAAGAAAGAGGCTTGGAATGTCCCCAGATGTGTTCTACCCAATCTGCCCGTATTGTGATAGAAAGGGGTGAGAGTCTTTGAGTGTTTTGAGCAGGAGTAAGGAGACAGTTGGGGTGCAAAAATTCCCTGAGTTCCCGAAAGGGTTCCAGTCTTGGATAACACCGGAGCCAACGACAAATGGCGTGAAATAAAATAGCAGCTCTCGCACGCCTCCTGCTCCAAGCACTTGAAACAGCACCTATAGAGAGGAGTATTTTTTGCCTCGCCTACTCTAAGAAACTGCAGATACTTTTAGAGGGGCGAAGGCCACAAGTACTTCTCACTAACAAAAGTACATAACTCTATGGTATATTTCTCGCCGCTTTGGAAAATTAATCCGATAAACTGGGATTTTTGGAGCGGCGGATTTCCTGGAAAAGTTTAATAACAACTCGTCTATTTGTTTTTGGAGGGGGGGTAACGCCGCGTAGATGTTTCGAGATGCAGTGCTACGCCAACAATCTTAAGCCCTAAATCTCGCCTCCAAAACCAAGTAGGTGATATACTGTTAATGCGAACCGAGGTTCGTAGACTTAGTTTTCGCTGAAACTGTCCCGTGGGACAGTTTTTGCGTTATCAACACCACCCAGAATTGACCGGATAAATTTTGTGTATACTGTACTTGTTCGTGATTCTATTAAGGGTAGAATCGTGGGTAAATAAACGCCCGCCTGCCCTTAACAGGTAGGCGTTTATTTATTTAACTAGAAGGTATGGCACAACGAAGAATGTTTAGCCTCAAAATTGTAGGCAGTGACGCATTCTTGGAGATGCCAACATCCGCGCGAGAGTTGTACTTCCAACTGGGAATGTACGCAGATGACGATGGATTCGTTAATCCTCGCAAAATTATGCGGATGATTGGCTCTTCAGAAGACGATATTAAAGTGCTCATCAGTAAACGGTTTGTACTCCCATTCGATAATGGGGTGGTGGTGATAAAACACTGGCTCATCAACAACCTTGTACGAAAAGATTTCTACCAGGAGACAATGTACCTAGACCAGAAGAAAACCCTGGAAATAAAGGCCAATAAAGCATATACCAACAATGTTAACAATTTGTCACCACAGGATAGGTTAGGTAAGGATAGGATACTTCCCGCTAAAGCGAGGTTTGATGTCGTTCAAGAGGATACAAAGCCCCAGAAAGTATCGAACGCTAAGTACCCACACGCTTTAGAGGTGTTCTCTTGGTTCCCAGACCCTCAGAGGTCTTGGGAGGCTCTTAGAAACGTACAAGAACGTGAGTATGGTGAGTTCCTCTATGCCAGAGGAGAATCTACTGTTCGTGGGATGCTTACTTTCTGTGGAAAGTACGGACACATGGAATATTTTCCATCGTGGAGAAGTCCTTCAAAACTCGAAAAGAACTGGCAGGGGATACAAGACTTCGCTGAACGAAACAATATATGACCGACATACTCGACGACTTCCAAGGTGCTGAAATAGATTCCCCAGAGTTCTCGCGGATTATTCCGATTGCCGAGGCCGCAGAACTAGAGGGTCAGGATATATCCGCTATCGTTGGCTCCGGCTTTCAGGAACTTGACGATTGCATGAAGGGAGGATTTCGTGATGGTGACTTCAATGTGATTACGGGTATTCCTGGTGAAGGTAAGACCACACTTGCTCGAATGCTCACGCTCAATTTCGCAGAGAAATCAGTACCGTCTCTCTGGTTTTCCCACGAGATGACCAACTCAGAACTTTGGGAATCATTCAAAGAAATGGGAGCCAATACTGACCTCATTGCCTTTGTTCCTGAGACTCTTGAAAACGACCTGGCATGGATGATGCGCCACATTGAGAAAGCAATTGTTGAACGAGGAATCAAAGCCGTGTTCATAGACACCATCGGAGACGTAGTTAAGACCGTGAATCGTTCACAGGACATACCAAACTACTCAACGTACCTAGAACATATATGCAAGGGACTTCGTGACTTCGCGGTGAAGCACCACCTTGTCATGACCGTGATAGCTCACGCCACAAAGCAGACCCGCTCCAACTCCAACGAAACCACCAACGCGGACATTGCACACTCAAACGGAATCCCTGCTACCGCAACAAACATCTTCCATGTGTGGCGAGACAACGACTCTGACAATCGTTCGTTCGTGAAGATAGGCAAGTCCCGCCGCGACGGTACGAAGAAGAATTGGAAGTTCACTTACCAGTTCGATAACGGGCGACTCATTGCCGAAGGCCGTCACTTAGAAGACCCGATGGAGGATACTTGGAGAAAAAAGAAGTAATATGAAATCTTGCGGCGTAAGTGTACCGGTAACACGCTCACTATTCCAAGTGGGAGAAGCCAGTTCGATTCTGAGCACGCCGCACCAGTTGTGGATTGAGGAGTGTGACTTCTCTGAGATAATCCAAATCTTTGAGGAATTCCACTACAAAGGTGGACACATGGGCGGTGGCATATCCTTTTGTCTAAAGGCGGTCTTTCAAGATGCAGTAGTGGGAGGCATGGTAATTGGGAAACCTCGACACGAAAACAAGTACGAATCCTCATTAGAGATACGAAGAATGGCTCTACTAGATTCTTGTCCCAAAAATTCCGAGAGTTTCTTCCTCGCTAAAGCACTGAAGATAATCAAGAAGAAAAGAATCGCCAAGACAGTTATATCGTATTCTGACAAGTCAGTGGGACATATTGGAACGATATACAAAGCAGCCAACTTCAAACTTATTGGGGAAACTGCACCTAGCAAGCATGTGTTTTGGAATGGAGTTCGTTATCACCCCCGTTCTCTTACTATTGACCGTTCTTACTCCGTGAGGTTACGGGAAGCCATACTGGACGGCACTGCGGTAATTGAAACGGGCGAACCAAAACTAATCTTCTCTTACACCCTATGATTGACGTAGACCAGCTTCCTGACCTACGACCTCTCGTAGACCCACTCCTCTTGGAGAGGGTGGGCGAACAAGTCGCAGAAGAAATGCGCCGCAACCGCAAGAAGGACTCCGCAATCGAAGCCCCAATATACCTACGCAGATTCCTACCCCTAAAAGAAGTATTAGCAATCAGTAAAAGAATTGGAGAACGCCTAAAATCTAACACCCTATGAAAGAAGAAATAGTACAGGGAGATTGTGTTGAGGTGCTGAAGACACTTGATTCAGAAAGTGTCGATATGGTGCTCACATCACCGCCATATGATGATTTACGTTCGTACATCGAGTACGATTTCGATTTCCCAAAGACAGCTTTTCAGATTGTACGAATACTGAAACCAGGTGGGGTGTGCGTATGGGTGGTTGGAGATGCAACCTCTGATGGAAGCGAGAGCGGAAGTAGTTTCAAACAGGCATTACTATTCATGAATCTCGGACTATCTCTTCATGACACGATGATTTATGAGAAAAGCGGTATTCCCTTCCCTTCTTCAGTCAGGTACAACCAATGTTTCGAGTATATGTTCGTTCTTTCAAAGGGAAAACCCAAGACCATAAACCTCATTAGGGATAAGAAGAATGTCATGGCAGGCGAGAGTAGAAAGAATACGCGTCAGCGCACCAAAGACGGATGGGCAGAATCTACTGGATGGGAAATAGCCGATTATGGTATTCGAGATAACATTTGGAGATACAAAACAGGTATGTACAAAAGCACCAAAGATATCGCCGCATTCGAGCATCCAGCAATCTTTCCTGAAGAACTCGCTGCTGACCACATAACTTCATGGAGTTCTCCTGGGGACCTAGTGCTCGACCCTTTCAATGGCTCGGGAACTACTACGAAGATGGCGAAACAGTTGGGACGACGCTATATGGGAATAGATATAAGCGAGGAATACTGTGAAATCGCCCGAAAAAGACTTGAGCAAGGAACACTTCTCTAGCCCCACAAGAACCATAAGGGGGAGTGAAAAGTTATCCACTTCTTCTATTTGACTTGATGAGGAGGAGGATATAGAGTAGGGATATGGAACAGAAAACAAAACAGGAAAGTGAAATCTTCAATCAAATGGTAGCCATGCTTGCTGACCAGTTTTACCACCAGCCGGGAAATAACATAACTATCAACCGTATGGAGTTGGCCGACATGCTTGCAAAGCAAACGATGCATGGAATTGAAGTTGGAAAACATGACTAAATGCACCAACCCAAACTGCGGGTACGAATGGAAACCGCGCAAACAAAACCCCAAGTGTTGCCCCAAATGCAAAGCATACCTGAAATCACCACCTAAAGAATAAAAACCATGAAAACTCTCATAATCACAAAAAACGACCTCGACAAAGATAATAATTACTACAACGGTAAGGAAAACCTTTCTGATTGGTCAAATCCATTTGATGGACATGTAGAGATAGCAGAAGGACTTGGATATGTAGGATTCAAAGCATCACTTGTCGTAAGTGGTTCAATTGTTGCAAAGGCCGGTTCGGGCATCTCTGCTGGCGAGGGCATCAAGGCCGGTTCGGGCATCTATGCTGGTTGGGGCATCTCTGCTGGTTGGGGCATCTCTGCTGGTGAGGGCATCTCTGCTGGTGAGGGCATCTCTGCTGGCGAGGGCATCTCTGCTGGTTCGGGCATCTCTGCTGGTTCGGGCATCTCTGCTGGTTGGGGCATCTCTGCTGGTGAGGGCATCAAGGCCGGTTCGGGCATCTCTGCTGGTTGGGGCATCGAATGCAAACGGTCTCTCTCATTCACTAAACGACTTTTTGCAGGTACTTCAGTTTACCGGGATAAAACGAATGAAATAAAGTACATCAAGTGCGGAAAGCTTGAAGGAGGAACTGTATGTTACGGAGACGTAGAGGAGACAGGTCTATCGAATGAGTCCGAGGTGATACCGCTACCTTAGAAGCGATGGAACTTCTCAAGAAGAACGGGTACAAGATTGTAAAAGAAACATCTTAAAGTTATTTCCCTTTTTTCTCTTATGAACACTAAATACAAACTCATCAAAACCGAGAAGAAAGCAAAGAGTTCCCGCGAAAACGGGAAACTTGGCGGCCGTCCGAAGAAAACAAAAGAACACCCCCCAACCTAATCTAAACTATGAAAATGTCTGCCGAATTAGCAAATGAAGTAAGGAAGCTTGCCGAAACGAGAGTTCACATAGGAAACGATGGCCCATTCGCGTGTTTATGCGAAGCGTGCCGTAAAAGATTCGAGGAAACGAGGAAGTATCTTCAGGAAGAACTCGACAGTGTATTTTCTGAACCCATAATCTAAACTAGCTATGACTGATTGTTGCAAATACTGCTTGGTACCCGATACAGCAACGAAATCTCATATTTGCGAGTGCCATCCAATCGACCCAAAAACTCACACTTATGAAGTAAGAAATCCAAAATCCCTAAACTAGATACTACTTAAGGGGATAACAAACAAATTACCCAGTCATCTATGTCATACTAACTTCATGAGCGAGCTGTCTATATCTGGGTTGATTGAAGAAACAAGAGCACTTTGGAATCAGGGAAAGAAAGTAATGATCCAGGTAGCGTGGAATCTCAAAAGGATTCAGGATTCTGGTGAATGGAGTGGGCACGATACGTTCCCTGAGTTCTGCGAAAAGGAATTGGACATAAAACAATCCCAAACCTCCAAGCTGCTTACGATAGCCAACTACTTTCTCGGAGAATATACTCCCGAGCAAATTGGTCCCGTAGATTACGAACGCCTATACAACGCAGCACGCCTTCCAGGTACCGTCGCTGAAAACCTTTCCCGAGCAAAGACCTGGAACCGTGCTGATTTCAAAGAACACAAAGCAGAAATAGATCCTCACGCACCCGAATGGATAAAATACTGCAAGATTTGTGAACTAGGAGAACTTAAGCATCCCATTTTCAATGGAACAGAAGCCAATCACGGTTGAAAAGCGAAAACGCCGCAAAGCCTCAAAATCGGCTCCTAAGCGACGTAAGACTAAAAAGGACATGTGGGCCGAGTATGGACTCGAACGGCCCTCAAAGCCTCGTTATAGCGGTTTAAGAGGCATCGTATGGCATCTCCTCTCTCTGTATGTACGAACAGTACGAGATAAAGACAAACCATGCATAGGGTGTGGCAAAGAACATGAGGACTATCACGGAGGACATTTCATAGCTACCGGACGATGTGGGTGGGATGGACTCGCCCTAAATCCCGATAATGTACATAAAGAAGGCGCATCTTGTAATTTCAGAGACAAACAAAAGCTCGAATATGAACGAAATCTAGATCTTCGCTATGGATCAGGCACCGCACAAAAGTTAAGAGATATCTACTACGAGTATAAACACTCAGGAAATCAGTACAAAAACTGGAGCCAGAACGAGTACCGAGAGAAAATCGCCTACTATAAATCTCAACTGGATAATGTGTAGCCAATGCGAAAGACTATGTGGATTTCCGGGAGAACCAGCACAGTATAATTACTATGGAGAAACCCTATGTGCTTTTTGTCTAAAAGAACGAGACAGGTATTGGAAGCAAAGCATAGATAACTCCTGTGAGTCAGTGATTTTCCACAAAATAATCCGACCAAAATGAAACAAGTTAAAGGCCTACCTCCTAATTACGATCTCATAAAGCTTGCGGTAAATCCACCACCCGAAGCGATTTTCTGCTATGGAGATACTATCTACAATTTCTCCGGAGAAACTATCCCCGAAGACACCCTCCTTCACGAGTCAATCCACACCAAACAACAGGGTAAAAACATAGAAGGCTGGTGGAACTCCTGGCTCAACGACAAAATCTTCAGATACCAACAAGAACTCGAAGCATACGCAGCCCAGTACGAATTCATAAAGAAGCACTATCCACAGAAGGCAGTAAAAGAAGCTCTCAGTGAGATTGCACGAAACCTAAAAAGTTTGTATGGTTTGGACATATCACAAGGTGAAGCAGAATCTAACATTCGCAACTATGCCATTAGGGAAAAGCGTTAAGCGAAACATATCCGACCTGATCGCAGACAACAAGAAGAAAGGGAAAGCTCGTGGAGCAAATGGTAAGCCTAGTTCAATGGCACAGATAAAAGCAATTGCCCTTTCAGCTGCAGGTAAATCAAAAAAGAAACATGGCTAAAAAGAAAGGAAAGAAGAAACCCTGCTAATGGCTGGTGGACGACCAACTAAATACACCCAAGAACTCGCAGATAGAATATGTGAGAGGCTTGCTCTTGGAGAGAGCATGAGAACTGTTTGTAGGGAGGAAGGTATGCCCGTAATGAGTACTATTTTCAAGTGGTTAAGGGAGAATGAATTGTTTTCGGAGCAATACGCGCGCGCGAAACAGGAAAGTGCTGATGCAATGAGCGAAGAACTCCTTGAAATAGCTGATAATCCAAGTAATGAAGATGTTAATCGAGACAGACTTCGTGTAGATGCTCGTAAATGGCTTATGGCCAAGATGAAGCCAAAGAAGTACGGAGATAAGATGGATGTCACTACTGACGGAAAGCCAATAAACGTCCTATTTGATAATGCTTTTACACCCGGCCCAAAAGACGATAGCAGCAAGTAAGGCACGTTTTACTGTTGAGCGTTGTGGAAGACGCTTCGGGAAGACCACGGTAAAGACCGAACGCATGCTCTTTAGAGGTATTTCACGAGCTATTAAACTAGCCCGCCAGATAAAGAATAGGTCAGTTATTTTCATAGCCCCTACTCAGAAACAAGCACGAACTATCGTCTGGGAAGCCTTTAAGAACAGATTGAATGGAATAGGAGAGTTTAATGAATCACGTCTAGAAATAAAGGTTCCTACTGAAGAAGGAGGTATTTCCACCATATTCGTTGGTGGTTGGGAGAATAGAGAGAACTATCGTGGAATGCCTAATGTAGTTCATCTTGAGTTCGACGAGTTGGACACTATGAAAGATTTCTTCATTGGTTGGCAGGAGATATTCCGTCCAATGCTTATAGATACTGGTGGTTCCGCAGGATTTGGTGGCACTCCACAAAAGGAAAATCCTAATCTTAGAAGGCTTGAAAAACAGTATAAAGACGACCCAGAATGGGACTTTTTCCACTACACGAGTTGGGACAACCCACACATAACTAGACCAGAACTTGAAAAGGCTAAGGCCGAGATGGATTCCAGCACGTACAAGCAGGAAGTGATGGCTGAATATGTAGACCATGCAGGCTCACTCTTTGCCTACACAGCCCTATTAGATGTATTCACCAACACAATCACCAAAGACAATGAGAAGTATTTGATTGTAGACATAGCTGATGATGGCTCTGATAAGACCGTATTCAACTTCTTCCAGGGCCTTGAGAGTTATCGAATTGAGCAGTTTGCCCGCTTAAACACTGAAGGAATCATCAATCAGATCAGGGAATATGCTGCAGAAGACCATATACCCTACTCACAGATAGCAGTGGATGCTATCGGAGTGGGTGCTGGTGTGGCAAGTTCTAGTCTTTTGGACGGTATTGTGGGGTATAAATCCTCATTTTCTCCGATAAAGACAGACATAGATCCTACCCGACTACCAAATGTGCACTACACCTTGAATGCTACTTTAGTAAGTGAGTACGCTAACCTACGATCACAATGTGTATTTATCCTCGCAGGACTCGTGAACGACCACAAGATTGCATGCAAAGTACCCGATATACGCATAAAAGAACGTGTAATAGAGGAACTTGCACTCTATCAGGATGTTTCGAAGGGAGATGGAAAGCGTCTCGCCACACAAAAGGATGATATAAAGGCTCTGCTAGGCCGTTCTCCCGACATATCGGATACTTTTATCATGCGGATGTTCTTCGAGGTGAAGAGTAAGATGGTGCCAGGACAGAGCCAGGAAGCCCAGGAACTGGCTAGGAAACTCAACGAACAATTCGCTATGAATACCAATCGTCAGAAGCTAAACAGCTCAAAATAATGCCTGATCTCTCTATCTTAATCCCAGCTCGACACGAGGAAAGCCTGCAAAGGACTATAGATGACGTATTTCAACATATTGAAGGAGATACAGAAGTCCTGGTAGCCCTCGATAACTGGGAGAATCCACCTGAAATAAAGGTTCCACGTGGAACTATCATCACAACCGCTCATGGACAGCGTGGTGCCACCAACAGGCTTGCAGAACTTTCGCGTGCGAAATTCGTAATGAAGCTGGATGCTCATTGTTCCATGTCCCAGGGATTTGATGTAAAGATGATGGAGGACATGGAAGAGGATGTGACCATGATACCAGCAGTGGGGAATCTCCACGTGTACGATTGGTCATGCCCCCAAGGACATAGACGTTTCCAGGGGAAATATGAGGAATGTGAACAGTGTGGAAGCACGGAACTCACCAAAATACCCGTATGGAAGATAATATCTAAACCTATTCGTGGTTCTCACGAGTTTGATACTGCCCTGCACTTCCAATACGCCACTGATGAAGCTGAAGGCCTACTTACTGAGTCTATGTCTATTCAAGGTTCCTGCTTCATGGTTTCTCGCGAGAAATACCACGAACTCAACATCTGTGATGAGTCCCTGCCTAGCTGGGGTTCCCAGGGAACTGAAGTAGCTTGTAAGACTTGGTTATCAGGAGGACGAGTGCTCTCAACAAAGAAGGCCTACTATGGACACCAATTCAGAGAGACAGAAGGATTCCCCTATCCTAATCCAGCTGATGAGATATTTAGAGCGAGAGATACCGTACAAGACCTGTTCTACAACAACAAATGGCCTCTACAAATACACTCACTCTATTGGCTTCTAGAGAAGTTCAACTTCCCCCAGGATTGGAAGAATGAAGAGATGAAAGAAATACTTGATCGAGTAGAACAAGCACACAAAGAGTTTATCAACACCCATGGTTAGACCAATTGACCCCTATACTCTAGCCAAACTATGAACGACGAACAATCATTGTGTGAGATCGTCAGAAAGGCAGAACAAGACTATGTGTACAACACAACGACCATGGGCAAGTACGTCCAGTGGTCAATGCACGATACCATTGAGCGCATTGATGCCTACCTCAACTCTAAGCATATTACAGGCGATAAGGACTCTCTTGGACGCGATAAGCCATTCTTCAATATCGTCACGGCTGCTACCAACATCTGGTATCGAGCCACTGATATAGACCGAAAGGACATTAGATTCATCCCACAGTCAGCACAGAGTATTCCCCTGGCTTTCGTAGCGAATGTGATGCTCCAGAATTGGATGGATGAGAACCGTTTTGGCGTATTCCTTAATGAATGGGGCCGTTCCCTAGCTCGCTACGGCTCCTCAGTGGTCAAGTTCATCGAACAGAATGGCAAGTTAATTCCCTCTGTTATCCCATGGAATCGCATAATCACTGACCCAGTAGACTTCAATGCTCTCCCTACTATTGAGAAGTTCTACAAAACTGAGGATCAGCTGTATAAGATGGTCCGTGAGAATGGATACGACAAGGCAATGGTGGATTCTCTATGTGATGCCTTGAGGACTCGTAAGACCCTCGACAACCAAACCCAGGACAACAACTCCAATTTCATTGAACTCTACGAGATTCATGGAGAACTATCCCAAGCTATCTATAAGAAGAGTAAGGGAATTGAGCCAGACGAAGAGGATGACGACATCTTTTTCCAGCAAATGCACGTAGTAAGTTTTGTCTCAACAGGTTCAGAGGAGGGGGGCAACAAGAAATACCAGGACTACACCCTTTTCTCTGGTAAAGAGGCACGTGACCCGTATATGCTCACCCATCTCATCAAGGAAGATGGCCGCACTCTTGCTATAGGCTCGGTAGAATACCTTTTTGACTCTCAGTGGATGCAAAACCACACCATGAAGAACATGAAGGACACTCTCGACCTGTCCTCTAAGCTCATATTCCAGACCGCAGACGCATCATATGTAGGCCGTAACGTACTTTCAGCCATTGAAACGGGCGATATCATGATATTCGCTGACAATAAGCCACTCACGCAGATAAATAACTCAAAGGCTGATGTAACGGCCCTTCAGAACTTCAGTGGCATGTGGAATGTCCTCGCCCAGAACATCACCAGCACCCCTGACGCTATCCGAGGCAATACCATGCCTTCTGGCACACCGTATAGTCTTGCTGCCTTCTCAGGAGCGCAGGCAAACAGTCTTTTTGAGATAATGACGGAGAACAAAGGTCTTGCTCTTGAGGACATGCTAACCACATTTGTCATTCCAAACCTTAAAAAGAGCTTAAAGAATAAGGACGAAGTAGTCGCTATCCTAGACGATGCTGGCATTACCGAACTAGATGCCATGTATCTACCGAAAGCGGCAATTGTCCAGCATAATGAGAACTTCAAGAAAGCCATTTTGTCAGGAGAAATTCCAAGTCCGTACCAGCCTGATATAGCTCAAGCCGAAGTAAAACAATCAATGGCTGGTCAGGGTAATAAACGCTTCTTTAAGCCTGATGAACTCGACGAGAAGCAATGGAAAGAAGTCTTCTCAGACTTTGAGTGGGAGAATGTAAAAGTAGAGGTCACAAACGAGAATAGCGATAAGCAAGCTGTACTCACCACACTCAACTCGGTTCTCCAGACCATCGCCTCAAATCCAGGTGTACTCAATGACCCTAACGCAAAGATGGTGTTCTCAGCCATTCTTACAGAAACAGGCCGTATCTCTCCTATGCAGTTGGCTTCTACACCTGTTCCACCTCCTGTGCAACCTGTTCCGCCAGCTACTTCGCCTCCGGTGGGGAACGCGGCATTACCAACACAATAACTAAATTACGGTGGAAAAAGACACACGCGCATCATTGAGTGATGTAATCAATTACGCTCCTGAACAGTATCTAACTGATGCTGAAATCACAGTCATTCAGGCTACATTCAAGAACAATCCTTTCCTCATCAATGTTCTTAGGAAGATTCTGGTGCCATCCATATACGATGCACAGACTCCTATTGAGCATTTCGGTAAGGATGCACTTAACGCAGGACGTGAATGGGCATCTATTCCAGCTGAAGAGGCTAAGATTCTCGTGGTAGCTCGTCAGGATGCTCTCGCTTTCATCATTGGAGGCCTCATGCACCTGAAGACAATCGCTAACCAGAAGGTTGAGACAGCTGATGAAGCATCAGAACGCCAGCTGAAGGATAGTGCGCAGTAGTTTATCAACACTTGACTTATCAAAGTCAGTGATACAATGACTCTTAACTGAGTTCCCATAATCTCTAAAAAATGGACGAAACAACCGAGAACCTCGACTCTGAAATGGAGGAAATGAACGAAGAAGTAGAAGAGACATCAGAAGATGCTACGGAAGAAACTCAGACAGACGAAGAAAAGGAGGCACTTAAAGCAAAAGTAGCCGAATTGGAGAGCAAGAATAAGCAATTGTTCGAACGTGCTAAGAAGAATCCTAAAGAACCTTCACAAGACCTATCAAGTAAAGACATTCTCTATCTAGCCAAGGTAGATGTTCACGAAGACGACATGGATGAAGTCCTCGATTGGGCTAAGTTCAAGAAGATCGGCGTGAAAGAGGCGTATGAAAGCCTTAAAGGTGTCCTTGATGTAAAAGCAGAGCAGCGCAAGACCGCCAATGCCTCGCAAACTAATGCAGGACAGCGCGGTGGTAACAAAGTTACTGGCACTCAAATCCTTGATGGTGTACGAGCTGGGCGCTTCCCAGAAGACGATGCCGGGATTGCTGCCCTTGTAGCAGCTGAAATGGCACAAAAACAGGCGAAAGACTAGCGGTGGATAGTCCTCGTATCGGTGGGGTTACTATAATTACCCCAAAAGATGAACACTATCGGGACTTCAACGACTGGAACTTCATGGCGAGCTAAATACTTTAGCGCCAAGCTCCAGCAAGTTCTACGCAAGGCTCTCGTAGCCGACGCAGTGTGTATGGTAGATACGAGCGATTCGTTCTACGTACATAACCCTTACACAACCCAGCCTACCGCAGCTATTGCCGCTGTAGCTGGTACCTACTCAGTCTCTGCATGGTCTATCACAGACGATACCTGCACCGTAACTGACGAAGCGAACTACGCAGGTCATATCTTCCAGTTTGAGCGTTACCTAAGCAACTACGATCTCATGTCATCCCGCATGGATGAAATGACCTACGCAGTTAAGTACGGTATCGACTACTCGGTTGTAAACCAGCTCTGTGAGGACGGTACGGGCACGTACACCACTCCAGCAGGTGGCTTCACCACAGCTGCAAACATCCCAGTAATCATGTCGAACCTTATCTCTAAGGTTTCCGGCTTTGCTGAGATTTACAACGGCATGTTCCTCATTATTGAGAACACTGACATGGTTGGATTTATCCAGACCCAGGTTGGTTCAGGCTTCAGCTACGCTGATGCTGCTCTCCGTAACGGATTCATCGCTAACTACGCTGGTGTAGACATCTATGTTGTTCGTTCAAGCACCTTCGTATCAACGACGATTGGTACTCGTTCTGACATCACCAACTCTGGACACCGTGTATTCGGAGTCAAGAACATGGCTACCATCCTTCGTCCAGCTGGTGCCTCTTCTTACGAAGAGAAGTCAGTCTCTGGCAAGACTGGTAAGGAAATCGCTGTTGTCCAGCCATTCGGCTTCAAGCTCTGGACGCAGAAGGCTGGTCTTATCATCGACATCACACTCGCCTAATCATTAGTACACCCTCGTTGGGTGTCGCATGGAGCTGACCTCCCACCGATTTCGGCTCCAGTCGCAGCCCAATGAGATAACGAAAACTATGACAAAAGCAATCAAAGTAACAGACTCAGGAGTTGTGAGTGAAGAAGTAAAAGGTGCTCGTGAGGCTCGATGGGAGGCATTTCTAGCCAACTATCAGGCAAAGAACCCGGTTAAGTACGCATCAAAGCGAGCTACCAAGTTCGTAGATGAATTCACGGGCGTGGAACGAGAAAAGCCAGACGAATTCGCAACAATTCCAGCATCGTTCAAGTAGATTATTAGCCTAGTCCTAACTTAAATGGACATTCTTAAACAAATCATAGTATCAGTTGCGGTGGTACTGGTTGTTCTCGGTAGTTACGCTGTGCTAACCCACAAGGATAGCAATGGCAACTCACCAGTGCTTGGTGCACTTGCTGGCCCCGATATTCCATCTCCATATCTTCATTGGGGAGGCGTACGAACCTACAACGCTGGTTCTGGGCTAACCGCAGCAGCATCTACAACCTGTTCTCTTCAGAGCCCCGCGGCAACAAGTACCCTCGTCGAAGCTGGTATTAACTTCGATGTGGCTTCTTCTACAGCTGCCGAGATTGTAGAGATTGGATATTCTTCAAATCCATTCAGTACCACCACTGCACTGTCGGGAACGTATCACATCTCTAGTGGTGCACAGGCGTTCGTACATGCTTCCACTGCTCCAGCGGCTGGAAGCAACGAAATTATCCCACCAAACAGTTATATCAACTTCAAACTAGGTCAGTGGAATAGTGCCACTGCACCAGTTGGACGTTGTCAGGCACAATTCGTGGACTACACAACCCGTTAGAAATACACAGCCTAAGGGCTGTGGCGAGCGCCGGAACTATCCGACTCTCACGAATAGCCCTTACACACAATGAAACTATCAATCCAAACCATCTCACTTCTTGTCGCCGGAGTAATAACCATTACTCTCATGGCGTATGTGTTTGAAGCAGCTCGTCCAGCGGAAGCTGCCGTGTTCAATGCAACAAATATCCAGGTAGCCACTACGTCCGCAGCAACAGCAGTTACTACGTCTACCCGTATCTTCGCTACCACGACGAACCCTCTAGACCCATCCCAGAGCTACACCCGCGTCTATGCAACGATCTGCAATCCAAACGCTAATCCTGTCTTCCTGAACTTCAATGGAGACAAGGCAGCAAACCTTCCTACTGGACAGGTGACTGTCGTTATTGCAGCAGCGGCAGGATACAACACCTGCTTCGAAATGACAGATAGGAACCAGTATCAGGGTTCCGTTACTGCTTCTTCAACGAATCAGACCTCTACTACGATCACTGCCCAGCAGTTCGTACAGCAATAGTCTATGTCACTGGTATTCAACGACACCAGTACATACAAGGGAATAGTTCAGCTCTTTGAGAAGGAGTGTGGCTTCCCACGTGGAACTATCTCAGGCGATACGGATAGGTTGAAGGAGCTAGCAGCTGATGTGAACTTGGCATTCGATGATTTCGTCCAACTCGCCATCCAATCAAATGGAACCTGGCAGTGGGATGATTCAAACCAGACGGATTATCCAATCATTACAACCAATATCGTCTCAGGACAGCGAGATTATGCCTTTACCAGCGATAGTTCAGGGAATCTCATTCTCGATGTCTTTAAGGTGTTTGTGGCTAATTCAAATGGTGTTTTCTCCGAGATAAAAGCAGTAGATGTGCAGAGTGATAGTGATTTGTCCTCATTCACTGATGGTCAGAACACTGGTGGTGCTCCAGTACGATACGATAAGACCGCAAACGGTATATTCCTCGATCCAATTCCTAATTACAATCGAACAGCTGGCTTAAAGGTGTATGTCAATCGTGAACCATCGTACTTCACGTCATCTGACACGACCAAGAAGCCTGGTGTACCAGGAATCCTTCACAAGTGGTTTGTCCTACGTCCAGCACAGGACTATGCCCGTAGGAATACCCTTGCAACGCTCCCACGGCTTGAAATAGAAGTTCTCAGGATGGAACAGACTATTCAGGACTATTTCAGTTCGCGTATTCGTGATGAACGACAGGGTTTTGGTCTAGCTAACGAAAGCAACAAATGAGTACCTGGACACCCAACACTAAGACAAATGAAGTAACAGCCACTCCAGTGACTAAGAATGCTGTCACTATGACTCCGCTTACTAAAGCACCTCAGTCTGCTGCAGGAGGTCTGTACTACGGTTTTGGGGCGTTCACGTATTCAGGAGGTCAATCAGTTACTGGCCCATCGGTGTTTACTCCACTAGCAAAATCTTAATATGGCTACCAATTCTTCAATTTCAGTTACCGAGGGTTCAGGCAAGAATATTGCCAGCCATTCGATTGTTGAGACAACAACAAAGGAACTCCAGCGTATTGAGTTGAATGACTCAACAGGAGCAGAGCTTGGTACGGCAGCCAATCCAGTGCGAGTCAGCCCAGCAACCAGCCCAGCAAGCCAGCCAGTAGCCGGAGATACAGCCGCAGCAGCAACCCTAAGTTCAAAGCCTGTGACGACAGGTGGTCTTGCAAAGACTGCCAATCCTACCGCTGTCACTGATGGTCAAGTAGTGAATGCTCTGCACGATAAGCTCGGTAAGCAGGTTGTCGTAGGTTCTATTCGTGACCTCAAAGTCCAGCAGCAAACAACAATCACCACTTCCACATCAGAAACAACGGTACTTACTGCCGTAGCTTCTACGTTCTTGGACGTATACGGGGTAATTTGCACGAATATTTCTGGAACAGGTGTTCATGTGATATTCAAAGATGCAACTACAGGTACGGAGCGTTTCCGTATCTATGTTCCGGCAAATGATACTCGTGGATTCATGCTTCCTGAGTCTGCGGCACACTGTCAGGCAGCGGTAAACAACAACTGGACAGCAACGTGTTCAGCCTCGATAACGTCGTTATACATCACGATGTTTGCAGTAAAGAATATATAATATGGGAATCGCACTTGATGCTACTAGCTCAGGAACGGCTTCATCGGCAAGTTCTCCTCTTGTCTATTCGCATACCTGCACAGGAGTAGATTTAATCCTGTTTGTGTCCGTAATTGATACGAGCGGAGACACTGTGACGGGAATAACCTACAACGGAGTCGCGATGACACAAATAACAAAATGCCTTACAGGTGGTGTCGAATTATACTTATACTATTTGATAAATCCTGCGACTGGAGCACATAACGTATCAGTTTCGTATACGGGTATTCCTACTGTTGTATCCAGTTACTCTGCTTCCTATACAGGAGCACTTCAGTCGGGCCAGCCAGATGCATTTAACTCAGCTACAGGAAACAGTGGTACGGCAAGTGTAGCTACCACTGTGGTAGCTCAATCATGCTGGCTCGTAACCACAGCTATCAATGATACAGCCAATTTTAATACTCCAGGAACGAATATAGTTGAACGAGTCCCAGGGACGGGTTCATCTTTTATTCTTGGAGATTCAAATGGGACTGTCTCAACGGGTTCGGTGACTGCATCAGTCACTATTACAGGTGGTTCCCCTCAGTGGGGAATTATTAGTGCTTCGTTTGCTCCAGCACCTACGCTTGGAGGTGGCAATCTAATGATGATGGGTGTATGAACGAGAAAATAGCACAACTAGAAGCTCGTATCCAAGAACTTGAGAACTCAAAAGAGAATCAGGAAATTTCGCAGATAAAATACATTTCTCCTGGTAATGCTGCACTCGCTCTTGCCTACACACGAACGATAGTCCTTGAGGTTGGAGGCCAGTTAGTAGAAATAGCTGTACTAAAATGAAACTTCCTTCAGGAAATACAGGATGGAAAGTAAAGCACGGAGCAGACTTCTTTGCTGACCTCGTAAAAACAAAGAACCTGTCTTTTGATAGACAGGGTATTTTGCAGCTCGCACATAAAGCGGTATCCCTCTACAACGCAAATGATGATGCAAACTTCGAGAAAGTAGTAGCGATTGTACCTGATGACACAAATGGTATCTACTATGTTCTGACAACAGGCAAGATGTTCCAAGTAACAGCTAGTCCGTTTGCCGTTGCTGCCGTAGACACATCCATTAATGGATATAATCCGAACTTCGATTCTGGTTCCGATGCTGTCATGTTCACTGGAAATGGAGGTGTACCTACACTACACGTGTCATTTGGCACGAGTGTCACTAACTATACGACAGGTGGTTATTATTCCACTGAACGTATTGGAAGTCTCTCTTCCTCCTACCCACATCCAATGGCCAACTTTGAGGACAGGCTTGAATTGTCTGTCGGAAACGGGAATAAAGTACAGAACTACAATGCTTCGTATACAAACAATGGCTCCTCAGCTCCGTGGACACTCACTATTCCATTATCATATGTAGTTACTTCTCTTAGGTGGAAAGGTGGAACTATGTTCGTTGGAACTCGTCATATTTATGGCGGGGAAGCTAAGGTATTTGTATGGAACGGACAGAGCGCCAGTGCCCCAGCAGGTCATGGCGTCGGTTCCTCTTGGGTATATTCCATGTGCGAATACATGGGAACCATTGCTGTGCTAAACAGTGCAGGACAAATCCTCCTTTGGACTGGTTCAGGCTTCCAAGAACTCACCCATTTCCCGGTATATGAGACGCCATTCTCATGGGAAGCAAATCAATCTACTCTTTCTTCAGCTTTTGGAAAAGTGACGAACCGAGGAATGCAAGCCTTCGGTGACATCTTGTACATAAACATAGTAGGGGATGTTTCATTGAACGCCGGAGACTACCCAGGCAATTATCTACCTCAGCAACCATCAGGACTTTGGGTATATGACCCAAAAGTTGGCCTCTACCACCATGCGGGACACGAGGTAAATGAGTATCGAACTCTCACCATCACGGCTCTATCTTCAGATACCTTGACTCTTGGTACACATAGTCTTGTAACGGGCGATCCTGTGTTTGCACAAAGTGTTACTAATATTGCAGCTCTTACCCAGTATCAGACTTATTTCTGCATAAAAGTGAGTGATACCACTATGAAGTTGGCTCTTTCACGAGCTGATGCACTCAATGGAAATGCAATTACTCTTTCCGGCACTCCAAGTGGAGATACGCTTCGTGTAGCCAATACTTCATCCTATGGTTCGACGCTCGACACCATTGCTGGTGCAATTTGCGTGTTCACAAAAAACTCTCCTCGTCCAATCTATGGAGCAGAGCTGTTTTATGGCTGTGAACCAGCTGATAGCACGGGTACTGCGCTCCGCTCACTTAATTCTCTGGGAAACCAAGCAAATAGGGGCTATTTCATCACGACTCCAATCTCGACAACTCAAGTACAAGACCTGTTTCAGAAGATATACGTCCTCATAACTGAACTTTTATATGATGCTGATGCTGTAGTAGTGAAATATCGCCTCAAGAGGCGCGCTGGGTTCCCTACCCCTGGACGTATATCCGCTACTGGACTTGCTAACTGGACATCGACTACCACCTTTACGATAGACAGCACTCAGAAGGACTGTAGAAGCGTCCTGGTTGGCGATGAGGTTGAAATGGTATCAGGAGTCGCAGCGGGCTGTTTAACACGCGTCACGGCCATTTCTGGGACTTCTGGGACTATCACATTCACTGTCGAGGATGCTCAGAACGTCTCGAATGGAGATAAGAGTGAGGTTATCTTCGATGACTGGAAACTTATGAACACATTTACTAAGTCGTCAAATAACATAGACTTTGGCTACCTAGAATCCCCAACAGGAGATGGAAGCAAAAACGGAATGATTCAATTCAAAATAGAGGTGCGAGGATACGATTTGAAGATTCGCTCCATTGAATCGGTGTCTAAGGTGGATAAACAAGCACAATAATATGCCTACTCTCACTCCTCTCACCTACGATTCAACCGACCCAAATGCAGCAAAGCTAGCTGATATCAATAAATCAGTAGCTAACATCAATGCGTCGCTAGCCTCGAACCCAACAGGTGTTATTCCTGTTTCTACGCTCGCTACCACGCCAGTTTCTCCTGCGAAAGTGATACAGCCAGCCCCAGCGACACAGATTGCAGGCGTTCAAGGCGCTGTTGTAGCTAATCAGGATGCCTATACCCAAAATCTAGCTGACCAGACTGCCCAGGCAAAAGCAAACGTCTCTCCTGTCCAGGATGCGTTCTACAAAGCTCTTCTAGGACAAACGACCGAAGGACAGGCTACTAATACTGCCTACGCAGACACGGTAGACCCAGCTCAAAAGGCTCTTAATGAAATAAACAATCAGATAACGGCTGAACAGGTATCAGCACGCCACCAAATCGAGGCTCTCCAGGCAAATCCAGAAGGACTTTCTACAGGTGCTCTTCAGTCTCGAATAGATGACATAAATCGTCAGTCTATCTCAAAGCAAGCAGACCTAGCAGTTATTCAACTCGCACGCCAAGGACAGTATGACTCTGCGAAAGCAATTGCTGACCGCGCAGTGTCAGCACAAATGGAGGCACAAAAGAACCGTCTCGAAGCACTACAGTTCATGTATCAGGATAATAAAGACCTCTTCACCAAAGCTGAACAGAGGCAATTTGAGAGTGCCCAGGCCGACAGAAATAGGAAGTTGGAGATGGATACGTACAAGGAAAAAGCGAGATACGACAATATCATCAAGCAAAATGATCCTCTCTACAGGGCACAATTGGCAAAGGCTCAGCAAGATTTGAATGCTGGGAATGTAACTCTAGCTAATCCTAAATATGCTGGTGTTGCTCAAACTATTCTTGCTTCAGGTAAATTCACTAAAGACCAGAGTGCGCAAATAATTGCTGGTATAAATCGTGGTGAAGATCCAGCTACGGTCATTCGTAACCAGGCAAAGAATATAATGGGTCAGACTGAGGCTACAAACGTAACTAAGTACGAAAGTGCCAAGTCTGCTATGGAGAATCTCCAATCGGCTCTAGCTGAATACTACGCAAACGGTGGAAAAACAGGAATCCTATCAGGAAATTACGAGAAGGTAATAAATAATCTTGGCTCAGTACAAGATCCTAAATTGGTAGACCTTGCTACACAGATTGCTTCTCAGCTTCAGGTATATCGTAACGCTGTTTCTGGTACTGCCTATTCAGTTCAGGAAGGAAAGGAAATTGGTACAGTATTCCCAGGTATCAACAAATCACAAGGCCTTAACCAGGCCATCATTTCAGGCCGTCTAAAGTCATTCGACTCAACCATTAACGGTGTATATGGAGCTACTCTAGGTTCAAACACTTATCAGAACGTCTTGGCATCTAGTGGAGCAAAGGGCTCTCAATCGAGTAGGGACTATGTCGAGAAAACGCTCACAGGGCTTGGAAAGTCTTATGATTCAGTAGTTTCAGGAGCACGTAATGGAGAAATTCCTGTAATAAACAACTCCACTGGTAAAATTGGATACATTCTTCCGGGAGAATACAACTCTACTACTTACACACGAATATAATATGGCTTTCCGACCCCTAGAATCAACAGATATAACGGTAAATGCGCCAACCACTTCACCAGTGGCTCCCGTTGCTGAGCAAAAGAAGAGTATCAAAGACACATTGCTTGGAGCAGGTAAGGCAGTAGGTGATTTCTTTACTGGCTCAGAACAAGGATTGGGTAAGAACGTAGCTGATATAGCAACTGCTCCGCAAGCTCAAGCACAGGCGTCTGGGCAGTCTCATCAGGATGCTGAATACTTGCAGACCCTTATAGGATTGAGGAGGAAAGCACAGGCAGAAGGGAATCAAGCAAATGTTGCTCATTACACAAGCCTAATAGAGAATCACCAGCCTACTCAATACCAAGCACCAACTCTTCCAAGCACTGGAGAGGTTGGTCTTAACCTTGCTGGAACAGCGGCAGATATACTCACAGCGGGAACGTATGGTGCTGCAAAGACAGGAGCAATGAAGACAGGTGAACTTGCACTGAAGGCAGCTCCGACAGCTGTCACTCTTGCTGGAAAGGGAATCGGAGCTGGTGCACAAGTAGCAAAGAATGTAGGTACTTCAATGGCTGAAAATGCTGCTAAAAAGCAGTTCTCTAAGGTGGTAGATACATTGGCTCTCCCTATCGAAAACATGACAATGGCCCAAAAGAAAGAGGCAATTGACTCTGGTAGACATGTCATAGAAGCAGTTAGAGGTGGTGTTAAAGTTTCTGTTGCCCCAACAAACGAAATAGTACGAGCTACTGAAATACTTACAAACCCTAAACTTTGGAAGAGTCCTGTTGTAGCTAAAGATGCTCCTAATGTTGTATATGCAAAGGTTAAATCAGCCATTTCTACTCTTGGAAGTAAGGCTGAGAAATATCTGGAAGCGAATCCAGTAAAGATAACAAACAATGAAGACTTCAATCTGTTCAAGGGTCTTCGAGATGCTGCTGAGAAATCCTCAACACCATCTGAGATGAAGGCATATGACGAACAAATGAATCTCTTTGGAAAGCAGCTCGTTGGAAGACCTGGAGGGTATACAACAGCTAACTATTACAAAGCTCTTAAAGAATGGGAACAGAACATAGCTTCAAAACTTCCTAGGGGTAAAGAAGCTCTACTCGACCCTACAGGTGTTGCTAGCGCAAAAATACAAGCTGCTGCCGATATTCGTAAAGCTGTTCGTGATCTAATAGGTTCAAAACACCCTGATTTCCAGCCGAAAATGTATGACCTTGCTTCTCTTTATGAAGCAAAAGATTCTGCTCTTATAAATGCTGCAAAAACAAAGACTGAGAGCTTCTTTGCAAAGCATCCTAAAACGTCTAAAGCAGTAGGAGCTGGTTTAACAGCAGCAGGAGGAGCGACTGCCTATGGCGCGTTCAAATCACTTACTGACTAGAAGAGGTATGCCAAATCCAAAGCACAATGCAGAGATGACAATCAATATGATAGTTTCCATGCCCACAACCTAGCATTATGGACGAAAAAAAGCTACTGAAGCTCCAGAAACTCCTCGAAACGGCAAATGAGGACTTTCTCACACTCGAACAGGCAAAGATCGG